>Ga0247760_1000696_pt1 | contig 35307 bp, 42 predicted proteins | sample UWRJL171409R4_FD_179936 | JGI IMG/M metagenome (GOLD analysis project Ga0247760, IMG submission 179936) | Plant litter microbial communities from Arlington Agricultural Research Station in Wisconsin, United States - UWRJ-L171-409R-4 | ecosystem: Environmental > Terrestrial > Plant litter >... | reverse complement strand
GTACCTCAGGCCTTCTTTTGCTTCCTACAGCGCTTCCAGCGCTGTAGTCGGTTTGGAACAGTACCGCTCTACTTCCTCTGAGCAACAGGCCTGTACTACAGGCCTGTAGAACCCTACTGTGCAACACCTTTCCTTCTTCGGAACTGAGCGGCTGCCACCTTAGCCTAAGCCGGTCACAGTTCTGGGTTGCCTCGGCTACAGTTACCACGGGTCTAAAATGGTGATGGAGTTATAAGGTCCCAGTTTTAAGACCTCTTCTACCACTACCTAACTACACTTTCCTTCACTCTAATTAAAGGAGAAAAAAAAATCTGTAATTTTAACACGTTGATAAATCAGGTATATTATATTCGGATTCTAAAATGTTATTCTCCACCTTTTCTGGTATCTCTAAAGCGGTTACGCTTAAGTTAAGTTATCTATTTTTCTAAAGAACTTATTATTATAAACACTTCTTTTACTTAGTGTAATAATAACTAAGTATTACATTATATTATTGTTAATTTCTAGCTACTGAGCACCCTGTACCGCGTACCCTATAGTGTGGTTACGTACCCTGAAACCACTAGTAAATCCTCTGGGGTTCCAGAGGGTTTCAGAGAATTCCAACTCACTCCAGGGCCCCTTAGGGCCCCTGGAGCACTCCGAACCTTCTGGAATTTAGAGGAGTGGAACCTTCTGAATCCAGTAAGGTTACTGCTCTACAGAATTAACTAGAACACCATAGTAGCCAGGTCAGCCACTACGTCAGCAGAACTATAAAGAATTATTTAGAACAATACTATTTAATTATTATATTAGTTAGTTTTACCTTATAAAAGGCTCTGGAATTCTTCCAGAGCCTCCTACAGCCTATAACAGGCCCTTTCCTCTCTTGTATCTAGTTCTAGTTAAGTAAGCAACTCTACTCTATTCTAGTCATTCCACAAGGCAGTGCCTTCTGGATCTTCTTATTTCCAGTGTTAATATTCACTGTGACAACCCTCTTACAGAGGCACTGCCTCTGCAACTCAGGCTATTTGTTTGCTTCCTATAGTGCTGTAGGCACTGTAGTACGGCTTGGACCAGTACGCACTTCTTCTTCTGAGCCACAGCCGCTGTACTACAGCCCTGTGGGTTCCTGAAGTTTAATAATTACCTATAAAATAAATCTTACTATCCTTTTCCGATTTATTTTCTGATGTACGACTATATATCACAGCTGCCTACTCTTTCTTAGGCTTTTTCTCTAGCATATATAGAGATGTGAAAATGGCTTATTAATTGAAATTGAAAAGATATAGTTTGTATAATCGTTTGTTCCTTAGGAGAATCTTAGCTGTATGATATATATTTGTGTATCTAGTGTAACCTAAGAGGGGTTAGGGGGGATTGCTGTAATTGTGACTTGATATTAAAGAGGTGAGCTTTAAGGAGTTGGTATAGGATTTAAGTAAGTTATTTCCTTGTTGTCGCATAATTGACTTCGCTATTTTGAAGGGGGAATCAGCGGATTGTTGCTAAATAGATGAAATTTATAAGTTGTTTTGTAATCAGGACCTGTTGATACATTGGATCTGGAATTATGGACGCCTAAGGCTGTAGAGGTATTTATGGTTAATTATATCAAAACATGTCTTGTTCCGTTTGAACTTATCTTTAAGCTTTCTCTAAGGTAGGATTGATTTGGTAAAGTATAAGATTAAGAGATGAAATAAAACGCTGCTTGTGAACAAGCTTAGAACACACTGCTCCTCCCTCGCTAGTAGTAGCTAAAATCTTCTAACTAACTATCGCCCTGCTTAGAGCCTGAGAGGGAGTGAGTGTTGTTGGCTTGTGAGCAGTATGACGCCCACTGCTGCAGCCTCAAACAGCGCCATGATGCTTTCCAGAGCCCATTGAAGGGAATGGCCATATAGAGGGACTTTATTATAATAGATGAACTATTACAGGGCATTCAGTTGAGCTAGAATAGCAAGGTGATGGCATAGCCTTTCTGTTGTTGGGGATCTATCTGACGCTTTGCTTTCGGAGCCACGCCAGAGCTTTGTTAGGAACTGTATGCCTTGCTACTTCTCGTGCTAACCCTGAGGGCCCTGTTTTTGGTACAGGCTAGAGATTATGTGGCCACGATCTTGGTCTTGGAATTATCTAGGTTGCGGGAGGTTCGGATGAGCCCTTGAAGGTTTCGGGCTGTGCGAGTGATAGAGCCCCAATTGCGCGGCGCCTTCTCTTCGCCGGCGACGGAGCTGTTGCCCGCTTCAGGTTGGACTCAGCGGGGGTGGCCTGCAGCGGTGGGTATCAATATCGGCCCCTGGCGACCACTGACATTATCAGAATTCTAATTCTGGACCCAGCAGCAGACTCGTCGGCTCCACTGAGCGGTTCCCTGGTTCATCATGACACGTTAGCCAAGCGCCCGAACTACTGGGCCATCTCCTACGTCTGGGGCCCTTAAGACTTCCAGGACACTTTGGAACTCCACAGTAACGACGACGAGACCTCGTATATCAGAATCACCTCGAATGTCAGCACCGTGCTGAAGCGTTTCCGCGGCGGCGCGCCCAACGTCCGAAATTGCCTCTGGATTAACGCAGTCTGTCTTAACCAGAGCGATGTAACAGAGAAGACCCACTAAATCCCAAACATGGGCCGCATACACGAAAAAGCGCGAGGTGTCCGAAGATAAAGACACGCTAGGAGTGTTCGGCTTCTTGCACGAAGTCGGTTTTGTTCCCAGCCTTGGAAGCCGTTACTCGAAGAAACAACTTCTGCGAGTCGCGGTTAAGCATCTTCCGGAAAAGTCACATCCTCTGGCTGAATTTTTCCAGCGGCCGTGGTTTTTCCGGCGCTGGGTTGTCCAAGAAGCCTGGCTTGCTCGACCAGCTACCTCTACCTTTTACTGCGGGCGCCACTCGATTACGGTGGTTACGATGGCTAAGGCCGCGAGACGACAGCAGTTTTCCGGCATGTTCGACTACGCAACTAACATGGTCGCCGAGTTGGGGAGGTCGATGGAAAGGGTGAACATGTTGGAGCTTCTTTACAAATTCTATGCAGCGGACTGCCTCGATAAAAGGGATCGCGTTGCTGCGCTCTTCGGGCTGGCGCCACCTGAGAATCGGTTTCCTATAGATTACTCGGTCCACTAGACCGAGATGTACAAGTAACTCGCGACATTTGTACTAGAAGCAGGGAGTAACGATGTAAGACTTTAACTTCTGCTTTATCGATTTGAGTTCCCCGGAATCGTCGAGCCTGCCGTCGACTTATCATTCCCCTCCTAGGTCCCCGACTAGTCGGAAAAATGATGGTGGATTCTCCCCTTTTATTACGCAAGGCTATACGTTGACTTCGGTACTGACTATCTAGCCTGCCCTGGCTACCCTGTCCTGACGTTTGAACACAAGGTCCTTAGAATCCACTGGAATCCCGCCCTTGCAGGACCGGGTGGTCGCCCAGTAACGTGGCTGAAGCATCTTATTGGATCCCTATAAATACCTGATGACGTTCTCATGATCCTGCGGGAGCTTTTCCCTACTACTGCAGACTCAAGGGTTCAAGTTGCGGACATGTTGGTGTTCTGCTCGCCCATCGAAACAGTGATCCAATTTTTCTACATCAAGGCTTTTCATGACAACCCGGTCAAGATGGAGGCTTTCGATGAGTACCTGGATTCTATCTGGCGGGAATTGCCACTAACATCCGACCCAGAGACTCTAGGTTGTTCGAGATACTTGGGGGTGATCCTTCAAAGCTTCTCTCTGTTCGTTCTTGAACCAGTTCAGGCGGGACCTGAAGGGTGTCAGTCATACGGCTTTGCCCCGCTGACAATTCGGGAGGGGGATGTGATGATACCGGTTTGGTGTCCCAAGTCGGACCCTGAGCACTCAGAAGTGGATGAGAGAGCTATGAACTTCATGACGATGTTTATCCTTAGATGTGAGATGGATACTGAAACTTGCGTCATGAAAGGAAGAGTTGTTGATCCAGCCGTTTACTGCACTGCGCCAGGGACTAAGGTTCCTAGCCTGGACCTCAATGAGTGACCTGAGATTCCAGGAGAGGGGTGGTACGTATTATTTATTATCTAGACCAATTAGACATCGCTTACTTCCGTTGCTGCTTGCATCAGACCGAAATTTAGTTACGTAGCGTTCCCACAATTCCATCTCATCTCGCCACGGTTGACGAATTACGATCAACCTGCACAGCCGGCACCAGATCCTTCAAAAACGCCCAGTGTACCTTCTCCCCCAACCCCTTCTTCTTCCACGCATTAGCCGTCTTGGGGAACACATCCGCCACATCCAAAATCTTGGGGTCGTGCGCCACGATGAACCACACGTCCGCATCTCCGTCTGCTGTCTCCGCCTTGACGATCGTTTCTTTCATCAGCGGCAAATCCTCACCAAGGACAGGGTCGAAGAAGGGCTCATCTGGTTTCCTCCCTCGCTTGATGTTGAGGTGTTCGAACGCCTTGGCGGTGATCGCCGCAGGGCAAGGGGCTCCCGGTCCGTGGGGATGGGCATGCCCGTGATCAGAATCTGGGATCGGGACCTTAAGTCCAGGCGGGATAGGCTTGTACGGAGACGGGCGGATGTGGCCGGAGTAGTGGCATAGGTCGCCGCCCATGAAGATAAAGGTGTCGGGGTTGGTGGTGGTGCGCGCGAGGCCGGCGATGTGGCCTACGGTGTGGCCGGGGGTGTCGAGGAGGTAGAAGGAGCCGTCGGAGAAGAAGTCGAAGGCGCGGAAGGGCCCAGCGCGGAGGGGGGTTTTGAAGGGGATTTCGCGGAGGGTGCGGTTTCTGGATGTTGGGTTAATGCCTTGCGTGTTGGGTGAGAACAGGGGAGGGGGGCTGACTCGAAGTAGCTGTCGCGGAGGGTGGAGTTGGGATTGGTCGGGTAGCCGGGGAGGTATGCTTTGCTGAAGCCCGGGCCGACGACGATTTCGGTGGTGAGGGGGAAGGTTCTGATGTCGCCAATGTGGTCGTAGTGGTAATGGCTCCAGATGACGCTGTTGATGGATTTCAAGTTGACACCGCCGTCTTTGAGAATGTCAGCGACGTGCTTGTCAACACGGGCATTGAAGCCGACTGCTTGGAGTTGCTCAACGACGGCTGGCGCGTACGAGTTGAGGGGGTCGAATGGTACGGCAAGATCGAATACCGCTTTTTTGCCCGTGGGGCTCTCAATCAGGAAGGACAAGGAGGTGAGGTTGGGGAGCACATCGAAGCCTTCTAACTTGGGTGTCACAAATAGGAAGTCGGCGGCACCGCCGACCCGGACTGTTGTGTCGATGATGCTGACTTTTGCAACCGTGCCGGAAGGCACCTTAAAGAGCTTCTTTGCGAAAGCTGGAGCTGCAGCTCCGATAAAGAGGATTGAGCTGAGCCGCATGTTCAATGCTGTGTCGTGTGGTGAGACGTTCGACGGCTTTCCAGTGATGTGATACAATCAAGGGCATTGAGGTTATAAAACGGACAAGACTATATATATACCTATCACTTGAGAATTCGGGAAATGACGACACAGCCGAAACCGGTCACGATTGCCGCAGTTCGGGGTCTTTAGGTTGGACCAGCCACGCAATACCAAGACCGAGCCGTCCGGCATGCGTGCGTGTGTACGACTACAATGCATCGGATGTGGCCTATACCCGTCCGCGCCTGTAAGGCTGCAGTGGTGTTAACGGTCGAGCTCTGCTGTGGTGTAACGGCAAGCGGGCTGAAAATCACGCCGGCGCATCGTTCGCAATATGGTCAGGGTGGGATGTTGTTGGTGCAAGTGCGCGGCACATCCCGAGCCGCGCATCCGGGTCCCGTTCGCTGTGGCTTAGGATTGGTAAGCCCGCATCACCCGGCGCAATTTGTCCCGATCACGAAACAGCAGCTTCCCAAGTGCCAAGAGTTCTCTATGGCGGGAGAATCTTGGTCCCAGCTGCTGTATTGTGCGACGAATCTGAGCACACGAAATTTCCTTTTTCGTATCTCACGCACGTGATGTTACTTACCCCAGCTCAGTGCCGGCTCAGGATTAGCTCAGGATTTACTAAGGATTACTCACCCTTCAAAAGTCATTTCTAAGCTGCGCCATAACATATATACCTAACTGCCTTTTAATTCTGTTGAAATACGTGACCTGACCAGCCTGTAGTACAGCACTGGCACAGGGAGTTACAGTGGTCTGTACCCTAGCCACGCAGTTGAAGCAGGTGAAGGATACGATGGTAAGGCCTAGTAGGATGCCAAAGCAAGCAAGAGAATCAGTGTGTTAGTAACCCACAGAAAGATCCACTGTAAAGCTATTCTCTACTCGAGGTTCACAATGGACTCTGCACTTGTTAACAGAGGCTTTATTGTTGCTTGCTTCTTTAGAAGAAAAGGAGTACTATTTACGATGGTGAGAGGGGAGGATCTTATAATACAGGGTGTAGATCTTCCAAGCCTTCGGTGGGTGCCGTGGGCCCTAGAGGGCCTGTGTGATAATTAGATTATAGAAGACAAAGTGCGGCGAAGGAGCTTGTGTTCCAAAGGGTTTGTCCGAGACGAGGTCCTCTGGAATCTTCATGATGTTCTCGGTGTTGATTCTGTTGAACCAAGGCATATGGGCCACGTGGGGCAGTATCCAGCCCCTTCGCATAGCAACTTCAGGTCCAAAACAAAATTCCCTCCATTCAGGCTGCAAATAGCCCCAACCTTTTGAGCGCAAACCAAGTCCAAAATATGGCGCTGTTTGCCTTGCTCGGCACGCCCGCGATGTTCCTGGCCACCGAGCCAATACACCAGTCCATCCAAAACAGCCCAAAAAAAGAGGCACCCACTGCGGTAATGCAGAACAGGCCCACGATCCACCAGAAGAAGGCGTCCCGCATCTCGGAGATTGCCTCTTTCGGCGACTTGACCAGCTTCCGAAGCCCAGGCCAGAAATATATGATGAAAATCGCAATCGTAAAGGCGACTACAGAGGCCCCTGGGATAAAAAATACCCCGACGGTTGCTTGGAAGCAGCTTCCGGCCCCGAACACTGGGATGGTGATGGTGAGCGTCCCAAGGAAACCGACGACCGACCCTGCCATCCAGAAGGAGCCGAGGGCGTACAAATAGTACCGTCGCCCCCGCATCATGTCATTGGGCCTAGTATTATCAGAATTCCTGGCCAATTCAGCACTCCCAGGCTCTTGTTGCCCCGTCGGCGTCTTCCGGGTTATTGTTACCGGCTGGTTCCACGAAAATTGGAATGATTTGTTCGTCCCCTGATAATGCCGAAGGCCCACTGGCCCAAAAAAGGAGACCGTCGCCAACGTCATTGCCGTCGTCATCATCCAGACGGCGACGAGGACAAACTCCCAGCGCTGACGGCATCGAACCATGGTCAACACCGAGAGGGCCACGGTGCCGACCAGCTGGATCACGGCGAGCGGCCTGTCCCACCACTTGAGCTCGAGCGGCTTCCAGGGCCGCAGCGGCTGCCGTCCGCACGCCAGCGCGGCGATGGTGTAGTAGGTGAGCATGTGCGAGGCGAAGCCGAGGCCGCCGTAGGGGAGCGCGTAGCAGGCGATTTCGAGCCGGAGGGCCGTCTGGTATCGGAGTTCGCCGAGGCCACTGGAGCCTTCGGGATCTAGACGGTAGCAAGCAACGACGGGGAGTCCTGCTGTCAGGATGGCGATGGATAGTAATAGCATCATGGTGAAGAGTAAAGTAGGTATGTGAGCGGTGCTACTAGTAGTTCGTCACCAACGTAGAAATGACACTCCCATTGTGGACAATGGATGAGACCAGACGTGGATGTCATCCAGGTAAGGTAGTGAGCGATTTTTTTGCTTCCCTTTTCTTGTTGAGGGTTGATTCCGAGCTGGGTGTTTCGTACAGGCGCCACGACCATCTGGTTGGTGGTCGCCCCAGCCGCCATCCAGCCCCAAAACACCCGACGTTTTGCATGAGAGGGCTTCTTGTCTTGAGAATATTATTTTTGGTTATGAGGGATTTGGTCACTCGGGTGGCATGTTGTTGGAATATTGCTGAGTTCGATACACCTGCTTCGGTGCATTACCTTCGCGCAGCGTTGATACACATCATTAACGATATTACCTACCTATCCATCACGATGCCTAGTATAACCATTGCTGTAGCGGTCGTCGGGCTCATCATCACCACGTCATCAGCTCAGTGCGTCGAAAAATGCATGAGTTATGCGAGCGAACGCGGAGCTAGCGATGTGGATTGCACGCGCCCTACTACTCCGTATTACAACGACCCTTGCGTGTGCAACTCGAATTACAGGTGGGCTCTCTCACGTTGCGCCTCTACCTACACGCCTTGTTCTACCGGCGACCTCGGCGCCTCGATGATAGCGTCGTGGAAGACGCGGTGCGATTGCGTATGCACCGACCGCGTGGCCGACCTTCTCTCGTGCTCGCAGAGCAACGTCTTCCTGACCAAGAGCCATCTCACCACCGACAGCCTCGACCCGCTCCTCTCGTACAGCGAGACCTACGTTATGACCGTCAGCCTCCCGCCCTGCCTGTGCGACAGCTCGCTTGACGAGCGCTTCTTCTCGAGCCTTTCTTCGTGTGTGAGCACTTCGTCGCGGGTCTGCGGGTCCTGGTCGGATGTCGATCAAGTCCTGAGCTGGCGCGAGATGAGCGTCTCGCTTTGCCCCGGGTGGGTGCCGACAGCGCCGTGCACGTGCGGGGCCGTGGCGGCCAGCGCGGTCTCGTGCGGGGGTGCCATGTCGGATTCGTCGTGCCTCTGCGCGCCGGATGCGAGGACGGCGTTTCTCGCCAGCCTGTCGTCGTGCGTGGACGGGTCGCGGTACTGTGACAGCTATCAGGCAAAGGAGACGGCGGAAGCGCTGCTGGACTTGTGTGACGGCACTTATACATCGGGTATGGGAGTGGTGGCCTCTGTTGCCGTCGCGGGCTTTGCCGTCTTCGTTATGTCTGGAGCTTTTGTGTTTTATAAAGTTCGCAAGAACAAGATCGCTGGGGAATGTGAGGGTGGGGAAGCTGTTAGGACACAACAAGGTGGAGATACTAGTAATACTTCTCCTACCTTTTGGATGAGATATGCAGGTGCAATCAGGAGAACGCTGGGCTGAGTGTAGTATACACCGCTAAAGGAATCAGTTTCTCGAAACACTCTTTTATGAAGTGCATGTGTAGCTAAAGAGGAACTGTAGGAATTATTCCCAAAAATTAAGGAGAGGGTATCTGTTATGGAGGGGATTTCCCGCCTTTAGATTACTACTACTACTGTTCTATGAATAAGTCGTGTTCTTCACACCGTTATTTCCACCACACCAGATATACACCCTTGCGAATGACCCTTCGGGGTCCGGTCGATATTGTGGGCTGTACTACTACCTGGTGGCGGTTGTCTTGTTGGTGCAGAAGGTTAGGCAGCACTCGGTGCTGTCGGGGAGCCAGACGTAGCTCTGCGCTGAGATGTTGAGGTCGTGGAAGCCCTTGGTTTGGATGATAGGTGTGACGGAGCCGAGGTAGGACGGTGAGGAAAAGCCTTGGAACGGGCCCGAAGAGCTACAGTTGCCCAGCATGTCCACCATCCGGATCTTTCTCACCCCCGGCCCAGGTTGCGCCTTGGTATCAAGACTTGTTCTCCAACCCATCTTTGCTCGCACCCTGCCATCTTCCGCGTCGCGCGCATGACCCGGTATGAGCTCTCTTCCCTACTGTCAATGGCTTTAAAAGCTAACGGCTCGCAATCCAGATCACAGCGGAATCAAAGCCCTAGAAACACGCTGACAGTCAAAAGAGGGCAAAACCCAATGACGGAGGAACAGAAGAAGAGGGAAGTCGAGCAGAAAACGCCGTTCAAGAAGGCCGACATGCAGAAAGGCGGCCCGCCGAACGCGAAGACAGACGAGTATCTCGATGAGGGGAATAAAAAGCAGGGGAGATGAAGGAATGCGTTGCTGATGTACTGGAACTTGGTATTCACCTACTTCCAGTAGTACCCTAGCAAAAGAGAAGCGATCCCCCAACTCACAACCACCCACCCCCCTCCTCCCACCCGATCCGCACCCGATTTCACCGCACCCCCGGACCCCGTCGGCGACGGCACCGCGCTCTGGGTCCCCCCACCCCCCGCGGCCTCCCCTTTACAACCCCCCAACATCCCCCCCCAACGCCCCCTTCTCCTTCTCCGACTCAGGGGCTGTTCCATAGGCAGGGGTGTTCCAAAAGCCCCCCACCTGACTTATGTACGGTGCAAGTGGACGGAGGCTGTCTTCATTCCCGGCAAGCGAAACCTTCGCAATACCTACAGCCTTCCTAGCTATATTTCAAAGTTATCCGCCAGTTCTCGCAATACTATCGGTTGGTTGTGGTTATGTGTGGCGCGACTAGTATCAGGCCATCACCCTTCAACAAGGTTCGAGTTGGCAAAGTCAGTTTATTAACACTACCAGAAAGGTGTGAGGAAGTATCACATTAGTTTCTGCCATCCTGCGCATTGAAGTAGAAAGGTGTTCCAACTTGCTTCGTACGTAAAGTCTCTTCAAAACACCCCTTCAACCTTCAATACGTGAAACCCCCCATTCACATCCCCCACCGACGACCCCCCATTATACCCCGTACCCAACAGCACATGCTCCCCCGCGACCGCAACACCACTATGCGCATTACTCGTCAGCTCATAATCCACCTCCACCCTCCCGGTGAACTTATTCAATGCCACCAGTCCCCCCTTGGAGGCATCAAATCTCCCGTTTCCCGTCTCATCCTGCCCTGTCCGTGCAACAAGCACCAAATCACCTACTGTCATCGGAGGCGCTTGGCACACCCCTTCTCGCGGGACAGGTATTTGCCAAATGATCTTTCCGTTTGATAGGTTGAGAGCGCCGTAAGCGCTGTTCGAAATCGTGGCGTTCGAGGGTGTCAGTCGCCACTGTAAGTTGCCAGTGTTGATCACCGCGAAGAAGACGCGTTCTTCGTCGACTGCGATTCCCCATGCTAAGCCTCCGCCGATTCCGCCCGGTCCAGCTCGCGTAGACCAGAGGAGCGTGCCGTTTTCTGCGTGCAGGGAGTAGACGTAGCCGTTCTTGCGGCCGGCTACTAGCGCGTCCCGTTCGGGGATGAAGGTAGGGGCCATCCCGAAATCGGCGTCGGGCCCGGGGACTTGGGGGCACAGGGCGGGATCCACCGCCGCCAGACCGGGGTATCCGCACGATGCGAGGTAGGCGTCTACCCCGGGAGGTTGATAGACCCACTGTACCTCTCCGGAGTCGATGTCGATAGCCAGGATGCTGTCTTGCCACACATCACTAGGCAGACACGGATCTGGATCGTTCGAAACAAAGGGTAAGAGGCTATTTTCCTTCTGACAGGCGATCACCTCCTCTGGAGCGGTGTAGCTGTTCCCTGTCCCAATGTACACGTGCCTCCGCACGGTATTAATAGACGGCTGGCTCCCCCACACCGAACCACCTGCCCAGCCTTGTGCCTTTCGTGTTGGCGGGATGGTTGAGATATTCCACGCCAGGGAGAAAGTGTTTGTCTCAGGGGAGAATTCCAGGGCGGCAAACGTCCCGGTGAAGGAGCAGCAAGGATAAGCGGCGTCGAGGGCAGCAAAGTGCTCATACGAGGAGGTACCGATGAATAGTTTCCCGTCAAAGAAGGTGGGTGACTGGGTGATGATGGCAAGCGGGTGGCTGTCAAGCTGGAATATGTCGAGGGTTTGGGCATTTGTGCGGTTCAAAGCCACGACAAGGGCGTGGATCTGGGTGCCAAAGAACAGGACGTCGCCGGAGATCTGGGGAGATGTCCGGGACATGGCGCCGATGAGGTCGGCCTGGAGGGGAGAGATGGGTGCGAAGCGAGCGATGAGGTCGGAGATGGAGATCTGCCAGATCATGCGGCATGTTCTGTAGTTGAGGGCGGTGAGGGTGCCGTCCCAGGTCGGAAAGTAAGCAATGTCGTCGCCGATGACGGGCGTGGCGCTGACGCCAATGGGGTATGACACGGTGCAGTGATGATACAGCGAGGGGATGCTAATGGACGACACTAGGGTGTTGCCGCGTGCCCAGCGGTTGTTAAGAATGCCACCGCCCCATCCTGACCAGTCTGCCGCGAGCGTGGAGGGGAGGAGTAACGCCCCGGTGACGAAGTGTGTGATGGAAATCATCTTGGCTGTCACCTTTGCATGGGGCGATGATCTGGTGTAAAGGTGATTGATGACTAGGGTGGCCTGTGTTCGAGTGATTGCGTCTTCGCCATGAATAAATGACATGTCTGCACCCCGGGAAGCCGACAACTTCATCCTGCAACGAGATTATATTCTGCAGTTATAGGCGGGTAGATATCGAGAAATATAAGACGGGGAATAAGGCGAGGGAGCTCACTCACTCCCTTGCCTGAACGGGCCCTGTGCTTTCATCGGTGAGATTGAGACGGCCAGTGACGGGAGATGTGAAAGTTCATGACCAAATCAGGGTTCACTTTTGCCAACTTGATGCAGGTACGGCCCGCGCATATAGGCTGCCGATTTGGTGCCCGACGGCCAATAAGGACGATCACGCTGTGCCTGCCGTTTCTGTGATACGATAACCGATATCACCCGCCGCTCTCCACTTATGACGCCGAGCCCGACCAAGTAGATAATCAGTTTCCCAACTCCCTGACTGAGGTAATTGACGCACCGAAGCCGAGTCTCAAAGACATTGCAACAAGCACAATGCTTATCGCCAAAATTACAGCGGTCCAAGGCCTGCCCCTAGAAGTCAAAGAACTCGAGAAATTCTTGTCCCCCGACTCTCCACCAGAATTATTCCTCGGCCCATGCTCAGAGTCTTCCACACTATCCCCGCCCCCATTCCCATTGCCGCTCCCCGTAGCAGGAGCAACAACATCCACCGCAACCACATTAAAATTTAGCACCTCCGACTCGGGACACCCCTCCGTAATCGCCGGCCCTGCTCTCTCCTCCCCATTTAACGAAACCGTCACCTCACGCACCCCCTTAAACTCCCCCAGCGGCACCTGAAAGAACTGCCTCTTCCCCGCCGCAACCTCAAATTCCTTCTCTCCCGCCCACCGAAACCACAAGCGCACCTTTCTTCCTCCCCATAACAACCGCAATGCTAATCCCATCCTCCAGCCCCTCCTTGGCAGACTGCGTGCCATACTGTCCCCACACCGCGCCGCCATCGCCGCAGGACTCAATTTTCGGAGTCGTGCGGTACCAAGCCACTGCTACGCCGTCGCCCATCTCAAGAGGGAGGACTAGGTCCGTCTTGCCCTTGTTCTACGCCGAGATGTAGTACGGGAGGAGCGCGCGGAAGCCGGAGTGGAACATGTCTTCGACGTAGTGCTTCGCGGAGGGGAGGAGCTGGGTTGAGACCATGTCGCTGATGCAGTGGCTGTCGTCGAAGTCGTTCCAGGAGATAATTTGGACGACAGAGGGCTGGAGGGAGAGCATCTGCTCGAGGCGCGTGTGCTAGAGGGAGGCGGAGGAGGAGTACCAGTTTTTGGAGAGGATGTGGATGTCTGGGAAAGGGTGAGTAAGTGAAGAGGGACAGGGGGGAGGGAATAGCTTACTAGTGTAGAAGTAGGGGCTGACGCCCATCATGTAGGTCTTTCCTTTGAGAGCGGCGGCGTAGGCTTCGTCGGCGGCGGAGGACATGGTGAGCTGTCCCGGTTTGGGCCAGGCATCGAAGGAGACTGAGACGTAAGTTAGCCTATTGACTCTTTTCTCGGAGACAAGAACCGAAGCTGAGATCACATACAGTGTCGATCAATCTGGTCAACCATCCTCCCAACACCCTCCGGTTCCAAGCTCGACCAGTCCGGCACGAAGTGAATCCCACCGTCCACCTTTTCCCGGACCTGATTCCAGCCATCCGCAAACTCAACACTCTCAAAGGTGCTCACCAACGGCTTCCCATCAACCCTGAACTGCGCCGGCTCGTTCTTGAAGCTGTTCACCGGATCTGACACCGAGCTAACATTCCATCCCTCATCGGCAGCGAAGTCGAACGACAGAAAGAGCGAAAATTTCCCTACCTCAGCGGCTATATCGTACGCGCCACGAAGCGCATCAACCGTGAAGTAGTCCCTTGCACCAATGTTGAGGGCGAATCCGTCGATGGTGGCGTTCCGGGCGCTGGTGATGTCGTGGTGCCATTGGCTGAGCGTCTGGTTGAGCGTCAGCCCTACCATATAGCGGCAGGAGACGGCTTTGGCGGCGACCATGATCGGATCGACAATACGAGCAAGCACCGAGGCCCCAGCAGTGGATTTACCACGAGGGCGGGTGGCACAGCAGCATACTTAAAAGTTAAGACTGGGACTTGTTCAATTTCCCTTGGGTATTTCCCACGCATCCGAGGTTCTCGCAACCGTGATAGTTTGAATCCGAGGCTTGGAACTCCACTGTTGCTGTTGCTGCCTTGCGCCATCTTGACGATACCATCTTAGTCTTCGTGTCACGCCCTCACTCCACATTGTTGACGTCGTCATTGGGGGATCGATCGGACGAGATGGAGTAATTACCGTCAGTTGATTAAGCCTCGGGGGCTAGTAACTAGCGCGAACGACTCCCGGGCTGTGGCAACGGGTTTGGTGGAGTGGGAACGGAGTTCTGTATCCACTGCAATGTAATGTTTCGGCCAAGTACCCCTGGGCCAAAAAGAAAGGCTAAAGAGAGAACGGTTTTGGGGAAGGAGAAAAGCTAATATGAGAAGACGCTAGAACGGAACTCGGCACTCTGAAGGAGCGGATTCTTCGCAGCGACGGCAGACAGGGGTGATGCGCTGCGTAGACTGCAGCCATGGCCCCCGCTACTCCAGGGCCGAATCTACCAACGGAGACTTGAGCATGAGATACAACAAAGACTGAACAATCTCCGCAGCTGCCAGGACCGTAGTCTCCCCGTTGTTGTCGTACGCAGGTGCAACCTCAACGACATCTGCGCCGATTACCTTCAGTCCGACCAGCCCATCAATAATCGTCAACAGCTCTCGCGTCGTCCATCCGCCTGGCTCGGCCGTTCCGGTTGCTATCGCCGCAATAATGCATCAATATCACTCTGCCCCCGAAACACGACCGAGACTTACCAGGTGCATAAGCAGGATCCAAAACATCAATGTCCACACTGATGTAGACGTTTGCGTCGCCAACTCTCTCCTTTAGTTTCTCAATGACCCCAGCAGTTCCCAGGCGATCAAGTGCTCGAGCGGTGATAAACTCAAACCCGCAGCGGCGGTCGTTGTCTATATCTGCGGGACGTGCCACTGGTGCTCGGATGCCGGCGTGGATGCTTGCGTTTGTGATGAGTCCCTGAGCCGGCCATCAGTTTCCGACTTGTGGTTGAAGTCTTTTGGCAGGGGTGGTACCTCCTCGTGAGCGATATGCAAAAAAGTCCCGTGATTCACCCCCCTATTCCGGCCGTCCCAAACATCAGCAAAAAGAACGTATTTACGCCCCGAGAAAGGGTGTTACCGTACGCATAATCCGAAATATCTCCCCCCAACACCTTCGGATCCCACGTATCTGCCCTCCGTCAGCCCAATCCCTCCTCTCTTCACCCCCAATACCCCTCATCACAGGCACTGGGCACATACCAATATGCGCATCAAAATGCACAACCGCCACCTTCCCCCACGACCCATACGCCGCCCTCAGCGCAGACAACGTAGTCGTGTGGTCACCACCCAGCACTATAACCCTCGGAACAGGCGAGAGATTCTTATTCGCGGGCTCCTTTGCCGTGATGACTTTGTGGGCATATTCTAGCTGCTTGAGTGCGACGGTGTTGTCGAGGAAGGACAGGGGGACGTCGCCGCAGTCGATGATGAAGGCGTTGGATTTGAATACGTTCTCGCCTGGTTGGGGTTAGGTCAGACACTTTGTCTATGAGAAGGATGATGTGATGGTGGGTGAGTCGTGGGGGGGAGCGCGTTGGATACCTTAGGTTAGGTACCTAGGGTTGTGGGATGGAAGGAAAGACAGACCGGTGTAAACACTCCATGCGTCGTCGGCGCTGATGCGCGAGGAACCGGCTCTAATTCCCCGGGGGCCGAATCTTGCGCCTGGACGGCCTGTAGTCCCCTTCATGTCATCAAATCTTAGTTTTGCTTGCGGGTTGTGACCGAGTGATGGTACGAACCGTATCAAACGGAGCTCCGAGAATCGCAATGTCATAGACATTGTGCTGATGCTTGGACAGGCATGGGACATACGGCACGTTTGCATACGTGGTTAGGCCCCATGGCGCGTCATCGAACTTGGTATTGAAGCTTGTTAATATGTCGCTTTCAAGGACGAACTGGTTCCCGTGTCGAGTCTGCGCCATGGTGACAGGGGTGAGAGCCCCTGAGAGCAACAGCGCCAGGGAAAAGGGCCAACTTCTCATTTTCAGCTTGGATCAGATTTCAGGGTGGGGTTCAACAAGTGTGTCGCTGGTATCCACTGTTGTTTGTGCTATTACCATCCTGAAGGTAGCGCGGACTTCCCCCGCCCTGTGACGGAATCATGTGGTCGAACCCCGCAGACGGAGACCTCCGGCCTGGGACCGACCCCGCCCCGACAAAGCCACTGCTGTGCCCAATCATGCCAGCCATACCACCGAGCTCGTCCCCTTACCAACCAAAATCTGACGGATCCGTTGTTCGTCAACTCATATCCCCGCTGACATAGCAATGACCGACCCCATCCATATAGCCGCCCACAGCGGCAAAGCTAACTTAATAATCCCGAGTGAATTAAACCCCTTTCCGGCACTTGTACCTTGTGAAGAGCCGCCGCTAGGACTCGAGGGCGCAGCTGCTGAGCCCGTCCCTGTTTTCTGACCACCTGAGCCTCCCCCAGGAACCTCGCCCCCGCCTGAGCCCTCACCGTCACCCCCAGCCGGGGCATGCGAGCCATCAGACGGTTTCGCGCGACTCCCCCCAGACGCCGTCGAGCTCGCAGCAGCCTTTGCGTCCCCCCCTTCATACACAACGGAAGTATGCGCAACGACCTTCCAGTTAGGGTTGGCTTGGACGACATACGGTGAGGCAAGATCGCCTTTCTTGCAGGTCTTGACGACCGAGTGCGGCATGTTCGGGTTGTCGTCCGGCAGTAGGCCGATCAAGTCCACGATTGCGACCGCCTCGGAGTAGCTGGTTTCGTTTCGCAAGCCGTAGCTGTAGCCCACCCGAGAGGGTCGTTCGGATCAAAGTGGCTGGATAGGTTCCATGTTGGTTGGTTGAAGCCCCAGACGGGCTGGGGGTTGGTCGCGATGTCAAAGGTCTTGTTTGCGCCAAAGATGCACTTTGCTCCTGAGGAGCTGTCGAGTTGGTAGGTGCCGACAACGGTGTAGACGTCGGGAAATATGAGGAAGGGAGTGGGGTAGGCGCTGTGATCGCGTTGTCAGAAGCGCTGGCAGCGGGCAGACCGGGGAAGATGGGAGCACATACATTGTTGTTGTTGAGAGGGTGCCGTGGCGCGAGAATGTCACCGAGGCAATCTTCGTTCCGGCCGCGTTCGTTGGCGGAGGGACGTAGTTTGAAGGAACTTTGTTTGCGATAGTCGAGTAGCTGGTGGTATCCAGCACTGTATTGATGACCTGCACGACTACAACTGTCCCGGTCTTGTCCTCTTCGCTGTAGGCCTTCTCCGCCCAGTAGGTGACGTCGCCTTTGCCAGATGCGGTGCAGGACGCGGTCGCCGCGCAAGGGCCTGCTGTCGTGGTGAGTGCCGACATGTCTTCGAAACTGGAAATGCGCGTGAGGGTGCGTGGAAGGGGGTGATGTTGCGATCGAGAGAGGGGGCGTAGACGGACACAGGGGATCCAGAACGTGGCAGCATTTTGGTGGCATCTGGGAGCTTTTGAGCAGCAGCGGACCGCGCGAGGCTCTGTTGTCCATGCGGGCGCTGGATGGTGGGTGGCAATCTCCGTTCTCAAAGGAACTGCCACCAAGAAGTCAAGTTGAGGGGCAAGTGCGTGAGTCTTTCGCGCGAGCTAAAAGTAGCGCATTCCAGACACTCAGAAGTCCAAGGAGGCGTTCAATATTTAATTGGCGAACCGCCGCCACCTCATGTTATGCAGGAACAGATTGGGAAGGCGCGGTTAGCGTATTAGCTTGAGAGCTGCAGCCCTTCGGATATTGGATGCATTGACGCTGGGCTAGGCCGTTTGCCTCCGGGACGCGGGTCTAGACCCCACGATTTTGCGTCAGAGCCTCGTCCAAATCAGGCGTCATACCAGCTGGGGAACCCAATTTCTCAGTAAAACCACGGGCACTTTCTCCCCGGGCAGTGCTCGCACCTGTCTTCCCCGCCAACCCGCAAGACAACTCGGCTGTCGTCAACACCCCGCACGATGAAGCAACTGCGGTTGAGACTGGAAGAGCTCTTGCTCCAAGCCGGTCTCGTCATCATTTCCTCCTTGCTATTTGTTGCAATTATTCTTTTTGTCTTGACAACCACATGGGCAGAATTCTCCTCCAGTCGCCAGCAGGCCTTGAGTTGGTGGGTGAGCGCGAATGTTGGGACATCAATTCTAGTCGTCCGCGTTCTTCAGGGACTGTTGACCGTGTCTGCCACCGCCGCGATATGTAGCTGCTTTACGCGTCTGCACTGGCGCGGGATGCATAAAACAGAGGGACTGAAGCTTGTTGATCTCGTTGCTCTCTCGCCGACGACGCTCTTTTCCGGGACTGTTCGCGTCATTTTCAGTCCGTATTCGGGGCGCAGTGCTCGCTTCTGGGCCATCACGCGGTATGTTGAAACCACGCATCCGATGTTCTAAGTGCGCGCTTGCTGACGACTTACTACGCCACTTTAGTCTCTGTCTTACGACGCTTCCCTGGCTCGGAGGGATTCTGCTTTTTGGTAGGCCGACACAACTTCAAGACGTCGACTCATCACTTGCTGAACGATTTCACAGCACGGACATCCCTCGTGACAGTTTTTGATACGGCAACCGTCTACGATGTTACTGCAGGGATCGGACCATTCAACGCCTCCTATGTTGGCCCGTTCCTCGCGGCCCTCACCAGCGACGGGTTCACAACTGTTCCCTACACCTATTCCTCTGTGGTTCACAACCTTATCACCAACAACCTATTCTCTACAATTGCAGAACCTCTGGGATGCGAGCGGTCCGAAAGAGACCTGGACTGTGCATCTTACATCGTTTCCGGAGGACTCGGCATGGTAGCACCGTGGACGCCACCTGGGAACCCAGACCATCAGTTGGTGAGGATACCAGAGGTTCCAGCCATCCAAGTCGAGTTTCAAGGCCGATCCGGTGAAAAAACCTTCAACAGCGACGAATGCGTCCTTTTCGGCTCAAACGACACCCTCATCGCAGCCGAGCTCTGCCTTTCTGTCACCTCCAACGGGTCTCTGCACGCAGGCAAGTCTCCTCCCAACTCCCTTCCAATCATCACTAACCGCTCCAGGCCTGTTTCTCTGCAACGGCATCTCCTCCGGGACCTGCATCACCTCCTCCCCAATCCAGCCAAACTATACTACAACCCTAAGCCTCCACCATCTCACAACCACCCTCCTAACCTCCCGCTCAAACCTAACCATTCTCTCCCTCTCCTCCCTCTCCCAACCAACTCCCCTCCCTTTCACCGCTTCCTCCCTCGAAGCATACCGTTCTGCCCTCTCCTGGCTCCTCGACTACCCCCACTCAGGCATCCCGGCTCCGTCCTCGACCCTAGAGATCTTCTGGAGTAACCAAGTGACTCTGGACGATCCGTTCATCGACGGCGTCATGCTCCAAAACTTCCGCAGCCTGCTCGCCTTCCCGATCTGGCTTTTCAACGCCAACAACTACGGCAACACGCAGGTGAAGGGGAGGGTGCTGAATCCTAACCTACCAGCAGAGTTCTATACCACTGCCGGGGTTGTCAAGCCTTTGGTCAAACTAAAGTTTGATAGCACCCTTTTAACTCTATTTGTGGTCCTGGAAGGGATTGTGCTGGTTGTACTGTGGGGGTGTTTGGTGTGGTTGTTCTTTCCGTGGGGAGAGGCTCGGGGGAGGGTCACGGTCGCGACGGCGTTTCCGGTGGTGGACTTTCTGTTCAGGGCTGAAGGGAGAGTTGAAGAGGAGGGTGAGGGAGAGATGTTGAGGGAAGCGGGGAGCAAGGGTGTTGTGGAGAGGTTTGGGGGGGTTAGAATTCATGCGGGAGAGGTGACGAGGAGAGCGCCAGTGGGAAAGGGGGGTTTGGATACTTAGGTACAGGGGGCGAATGACTGGCGAAGGAGTTGCAGGGCGGGATACGTAGCGAAAGAAATGTCGATTTGGATTTATACTGTCTGGGTTCGTACTGTGTCTTGAAAGGCATTATGTGGTATTTGTGATAGTATCTGCATGTATTGATGCATCATGTGCTGGACAGCCAGGGCCTTGGCTCTCAGACTCAGTCTCTAGTAGCTCGTGTTGAAGAGGCTTTGATGCGGGGAGAAGGACAGTGCGTAATCATGTGTAATGTGAGACAAATCTGGGCACACAAAATTTCCTTTTTTTCGCAGCTACGCACGTGACGCTACTCACCCTAGTTAAGACGGCTGCTCTTGATTCGACGTGATTTCTGTCGCCGGAGACTGTCTCCCGGTGGTCGAGGACAGCTCAAGGCTCTTCGGCCCACACCTGTTCTCGCATCATTATCCCCAGTTTCTCGACCGCAATCTATCAATATGGGATACGGTGTGATAATATGCGGGCATATTACAGGGGGTAAAGGATAATTTAAGTATATATAACCTTAATGATATTTTAGCTACTTTTAACTTTAATAATGCAGATATAGAGAATAATTTAGATAACTTGGATAGTTCGGATAAAGTCTCTGACACCGAATCTAACAAGGGTTTAAATCTGGATCATAAATAAAGTTACACACTCCTGCTTACTTTTTATAAGACTCTTAAAATCGATATCATCTAGCCCACTAGTAACTATATAAGCTGCTTCTATAAACCTAAGCGAGATATACCTCCCTAAAAAGAGGATAGCTTAACTGAGAAGATTAAAGAACTCCAGGAACTTCAGGCTTACATACGCTGGTACTGAAGCACCTATGCTAATTTAATAATGTAATTCTAATGTGAATTGCTAGATATAAGCCTGATTAAGAGCGTAGCAAGATTAATAATAACCTTAAGATGTTGTATATAATTTTCGCTCTGTGGTTAAACGAGGATAAGAAGCTTCGCAACTTTTATAGAGACGTCTGGTTATATGCGAGAGGAAAGCTCTCTTTCGTTACGAAAATAGGACTTATTAGGGTGGTCGAAGGTTAGGTGAAGGAAGGAGAAATTATAGTACTGGTCTCTGGGATGAATGCAGCGCTGGTGCTCTTGCCGGCTGGAGATGGGTATAGGCTCATTGGCCCAGTGTATGTGCATAGGCTTATGGACGGGAGATTTGTGGACTGATTTATTAGATGGGCTTGAGATGGTGAGCATTGCCTGAAATTTTAGGTGAGTAAATATGCAAGTGTCAGTGGTTTCTATCCACTGGTGTGGGATCCTCATCGTCCCCCGGTGGCATCGGCAACGCTCGTCGACAGGGTAGCTAATCTTCGACGAATGCGATGTAAAGGGTGTCAAGTTGAAGAGATATATACTACCTGAGTAACGAGCTGCAAGTATCATTTCCCCGCATTGGTATGACTCTAGACTACGACTGGCTCAATTGACTGCACGCCACGCACAAGACACACGTTTTCTGCCCTCTGGCTGGGGCATGGCCTCCACGTCAGGTGTGGGCGCAAGCCAAAACAGAGATTTCCAGGGGCTAGAGATCTCCCCAGAACAGAGATGACAGTCAGTTCAAGCCATCCTGCCCTGAGGTGCGCAATTCAAGAGTGTTCTGTGTTCTGGAGAGATCCCCAGCCTGTAGGAATCTCTAGTCTGGCTAGTAATATACGAACCCCCTAACATGGAGGCCACGCCTCGGCCAGCGGGCTCCGTGCAATGTCTTGGTGTGTGGATTTTCTGACAGTTGTGCGCGCAATCTGTCAATGATTTCTGTGGATTATTCGTTAGCGGTATCCGCGCGCTTTCTCAGAAGGCAACTTTGGCCAGGGCACAGGAATTGGGCCTCTAGAGGTGTCCAGTGACCACGTGTTGGATCACCCGAACTAGGGAACATTTGCATCAATTAAGGAAGGATATACGGCACTTAGGTATGTATTGGTCCTCTCAAGAGTGAATGTTTAACCAACCCTTTTTGTCTATCGAGTATTCACCAGGATAAAATATACAGGAGCATGCCATCTAGCTGTAAGTTTCTCCATACACCTTAGCCATCTGCCTATCTCCTAGCCTCCAGTCTCGGTACCCGCCGCCGAGCGCTGTTCATCACGCGGTCAAGTTTGTCGGGATGCCACGGGCAATCGATCTTATGCGCGCTGTTGTCGCCTTTAAGGATGGCTTTGTAGTCTGCCAGACAGTCGTAGCAAAAGCTGTGCTTACAGACGATGCCTACGGGGAAAAAAGATGTTGGCCTCACAGCTTGACTACCTAAAGTTCCCTTTGTTCGCAAGAGGAGCGCATTTGGTGATGCTAGGTTGTGGCTCGCCAGGACGCGCATTCGGCTACGACCTATACGCATCTGCCGTGTGTAGCCCAGTTTCTAAGGCACCTCCAGCAGAATTCGTGCGAACACTTGATGCCTAGATATAGGTGGCCAACTTAAGCCTCGCACTTGGAAAACCAACCGACACGGCTGTGAATGCAGGGAGGGGGGAGCAAGGGTTGCAGAGCGAGGTTTTTTTCATTCTTTTTTTTTTTTCAGGTATCTTTGTTGGGATGGCGGGAATGGAGGGGAGAGACTTGATGAGGAGAATGGGGCTCTTACAGGTCATATGCGCGCTACGGACGACAAATCAGAATTAGAACCACCAAAGACAGCAGACAGGGGAGAAAAGCTTACCATCCTTGATTCTTTTCAATCGGCCAACCGCACCCGGGGCAGTTCTTCGTCGTGCGCTTCACAAGAGCCACGCTGGCGTTGTTTTCCTTTACTCTCCTCTTGGCGTCTTTGGCGGCTTGGGCTCTTGCCGCCGCATCGGCCCGTTGCTTGGCGGCTCTTTTCTCGGCTTCCCGCCGTTCCGCCTCTGCCCTAACCGCTTGCTCTGTTCTGGCCCGGGCCTCAGCCTCAGCACGAGCCTCCTTGTCTTCAAGCAGGCTCTGCGCTAGCCGGTGATCAAAAACTTCCTGCTCGCGGCGAAGGCGTTTCTCGGCCTCCCTTTCGCGCTCCATCCGCTCGTTCTCAACATCGAAGGCGCTGCGGAAGCCGTCCGGGTCGGCTAAGAAACGGTCATACTCCTCGCAGCTCAGGGTCTCGTGCCACAGTACGTGATGCCGGAAACAGTACTTGCGGCGACATCCGATGCAAGTGACGATAGGAGCAGCGTCGGCGGCATCGTGGATCTGGCCTGAGCCGCAGCCAGCACCGGGACAGCTGAAAAAATCGCTTTGCATAGCAATTGCGTCGTTTAAAACGCGGGCGTCGTACGTTTCGAACGTCGCCCGGTTAGCATACATCTGTACCTTGTCGTACTCCATCGCGCTGTTGCATTGCGGGCAGGTGACAACCCGAGCATGCCACACCTTTTCGTTGACTGCTGTCTTGATGTGCCGCTGCAGACAGTCCAAACAAGTTTCCGGCGCATGGTTGCAACTAGGGCTGACGGGCAAGACGGGGAAGCTGGCTGTTCCCTTGGTCTCAACGCAGATGATGCAATCTCTCTCCTCGACAACCTTCCTTGGCGTCTGGGCCGTCCGAGCTTCTTCGTCGACACTTGACTGTGGGAACGGCCAGGCATCCGTGGCAACGCTAGATGACACCGGGGCCGCCCAAGATGCTTGATGAGCGACGGTCTTTGGCATGTGGCTCGCCCAGGGATTCGTGGCAGCTCTCCTCGGCACCGGTGCCGCCTGGGGTTCATCAAAAACACCTCTGGACTGTGGGAAAGGCCAGGTATTTGCGGTAAGGCTACCCGACATCGACCCTGCCCAAGCATCTTGGGCGACACTCTTTGTCATGTGGGCTGCCCAGGGATTCGTGACAGCTCTCCTTGGCGCCGGGGCCCGTTGAGGGTTTTCGGCAAGACCCCTTGCTGCCGTGGCCGCCCAGGGATCCTCGATAACTCTTTCCGACACCGGAGCTGGCTGGGGTGCTTCAGCAACGCCTCTGGACTGTGGAAACGGCCAGGTATCTGTGCTAAAGCTGCCTGGCACCGGCGCCGCCCAAGCATCTTGGGCAACACCCTTTGGCACATGGGCTGCCCAGGGATCCGCGATAACGCTCTTTGGCACCGGAGCCACCGAAGGCTCTTCGGCAATGCTCCGTGACTCTCGGACCGCCCTTGGATCTGCGGCAGTATATCTTGCTGACGGGGCGGCCAAGGGTTTCCTGACGACACTCCCAGGAACCGGGGTCGCCCAGGGGTCCTCAGCCAGATGGTTGGATAGGGGCAGTCGCGGCAAGCTCGGCGGGTGACGAATAGGACTGGTCGTCTCGGCTCGGGTCTCGGCTTCGACGACGGGGGCGAGAGGTGCCTGGGGTCCTGGCCTGTGTCGTGTATGACTAAGACCACGGCTAGGAGGTCTAGAAGAGGGGCGGGTGATGGGGGAAAATGTACCATGGGAGAACTGGAAGTCTGAAAAGAAGACCCATTAGGAGATGGAAGCCGAATTTGGTTTGGGGGCAAAGGCGGTCTCTTACGATTATGAAAAGCAGCTGAAGGTGTGGAGTTCACGGGCTGGGCCGGTTCCCATAACTCCCAGCTCTGCGCCGACTGTTGAGGAATCAAGTCGCTCTGGCTTCGCTGAAACGGGTAGGACTTGGCCCAAACAGGGTGGTGCAGGGTCTCATCGGCAACGTTGCTTGGCAGGGGCGATTTGAGATCAAACTGGCTCGAGGCTTTGGATGCCCCGTATCCGGCGCCCCGCTCTTTGTGGAATATCGAACTGAGCTTTCGCGTGAGCCAGGGCATGTTTGAAGCCTACCGGGACGATTGCGAATCGTTATGCCGGGGAGAGTAGGTAGGCCTTGCGAGCAACAAGGAAAGAAAAAAAGAGGGGGAAAGAGGCCACATCACACGTGGGCAAAGGTGAGGGCGACGAAAGTCTGGGTGGCGGGGTGGTACCCCTGCAGTTGTCTCTGGTGATGTCCAAATTAGCTGCGTCGTGGCGGCCATCTTGCGAAATGTGTGGCTCTGTGACTGACACTAGTGACTGCTAGCTCAGTCAAGCCGACGGTGAAACAGAAAACCCCGCGAGCAAGTAGAATCGTCGAATTAAAAGCGCCTGAGGATAGCAGTTTCGGCGGTTCCAATTGGTAGCCGTGTCCTTGATGCAGGTTGCTGTGCTGTGACTCATGCTAACTTGGGAGCCTGGAGCTCTAGCGGTTCGTCGGATAGGTATTACGTTCTGTTGCGCCGTGGATTTGCCCTAAAAATGGCTCAATTGCGTGGTCCTTTGAGCTTGTGCAGACGCGGAGGAGAGTACTTCGAGGTCACCTGAAAGATCGCATCTTTCGCGACTATGATTGACCACCTAGTGTTTACGCCAGGTATTAGCGTCCTGTAGTGGTTGCTGTCCACGCAAGTGTGTCGCCTCCAAGGAGGACACCTGGAAGTGCAAGATCCATAGATACATTTGGTAGAGCTAAAAAAAAAAGTCCAGCATGGCAATCGTGAATGGGCTACGGCTATCCAAGGGGTAATGTCACGGCATCATCCACTTGCATGGCGAGTAGTCGCTTCAACTTGGCCCAACGGTGGCCATGGTAAGCACATGGTGTATTCTTAGCGGCCAAGAACGCAACAATGCTACCGAGGCCGAGGGGCACGGTTGGGGCATCGAAATCTGATAAAAATATCCAACACTCGGCCCTGAACAGATAAATCCGGAAGCACTTCCAAAGAGTACTACTCCCTCCACTATAGGCGATTTTGGATATCAGTAAGATAACTAAGACAGTGGTGAGCACCTTGACGACATCGGTTAGTTCAGTCTTCTCGGACGGCCACTCAGAAAAGCCGCTCAGAAAGAGGGGGATAAGATCGCACCTAGACTAGGCAGCCAGATAGAAGTCGAGGATAATTCCAAGGATTAGCAGCAAGATTAAACTAGATCCCAGTGTACGACGTCGGTCCGGCCGGCCACCCTCACCGGATATGGATTTTGATTGCCGAGGACTCTAACTCCCATGCAGATTACTGTTTAAGCTTGCTTGGGCTTGTCGTCATAAGGCCGCATCTGCCAAGGAAATGTCTATAGTTTTACTATTTTCAGGCTGATTAAACTTGCTTGTCATGTCACTAATCTCTTCGGCACGTGCAGGATAGACATATCTTAGACGTTTTTCGTAATGCCGCAATGGCCGAACTCTAATGAACGAATTTATATCTCTAATACGGCGGGCAGTCGGGGTATTTGGGGGTGGGGAGGGGGGCGGAGGTGATAGTATGATAATTGGCTATGCCCGTATGGTAATCACGGGAAGGGGCGACACAACAGATACGAATTTAACGACGAGGGTAAACAGCACATTCCGATGTGTATTATGACAGAGAGGTTTTCTGTTAAACTGCTAACGAGCCCAAGGCATGCTGCCCCAATCGAATCCAAGCTAGGAACCTAGGTTACGATCCACGTACCCAATCTGGAGAGCCCCTGTCTGCTAGTTCTTTCAACAGCCATCACAAGTGCTCCAACAGACTGCGCGGATAAATTTATATCAGTATACATTCTGTTTTTGCCTGCTTACACAGTATGCCTGGGGGAAAGGAATGTGTCGCCTACCTGATGGGCAAGTGAACGATTCTGGGAACGCTTCGCAAAGGAGCTCAAGGCAGACCAAATAGCCACACTCATTGCGATTGTTACAGCAATTAATATTGTTGCAATCCTTGCGGGCGACGAGCCCGGCCTGGTCTTTATAAGTTGCACATGTTAATGAGGAGCTCTTGGTTAATGACCAAAGTTGGATAGAGGAGTGAGATGCAACGCACCAGGGCCTGGCTGGGCCGGAGCGGCCAGGGCTAGGGCGACATAAAAGGCGATGGTGGCGGCGGAGGACTTCATTTCGAAAGGTGATCAAGAAATTGAATCAACTTAACGAATATAAGCTGTCCGAGAAAATTGTCAAGTCGGCTGGGCGGTATTTCTGACGATGGATTTGATTCAGTCCCAAAATATACGGCGTAGAGGTCTTTATAATATTTAGCATTCTCTATCTATTCACCGGGATCTGCCTAAAGTCTCCTTAGAATCTGCTTTGTTCTTAGAAATGGATGTCGAGATTGCTAGCCGTCCTGCGTGTTATATTAAATGGCTGCCTTGTAAACCCCGCAATCCTAGCAATATACAGCGTCAGTAAAATGCAACCCTACGTCTCCCTAAATTTTGTGGGCACTCAATTCCCACATCCTTAATCCTGAACGGTGTCGCAATCCTCACGGAAGAGCGTTACCAGTTCCCGTGGTAACAACACAAACCCCCGTGGCTCCGGTGGGTGTCCCACTGTCTTGTTCCGACCAAACTGCCTAACTACACCGTAGTACTAACAAGAACGAGATCTTCATCCGATTTTGCCGGAAATTTGTAAGGCTTGGCGTAGGAGCTCGGTAACTTATACCCTAGATTTCCTTCCCTATGCCTTACCGAGACCCCTATCTATCAAGCCAGCCATCTGATCCTACCATCCCTATTTTATACCGAGGCTCCTATATATTCTCGACGTTGGCCAATTCGGTCCTTAGGAACCGGTATTATAAATTGCATCTTTAAAGCGCTCCCTACCTACTTCCAGGTGGTAGTAACCGCCTACTCTGGGACTAAGCGAACACCTGAAGGAGGAGTTTGAGGTATTGCTAGTGCAGTTCAACCAACGCATCGACCCGGCTAGGTCGAATGAAGTAATCTCGCGACTGTCTGGAAAATCCCTCAAGTTCTGCAATGGGGCAATCCTCTGCCAGTCTGGCAAGGCAGATGCACCTAAACTCTCCGTCCGAGGAGCCAAGGACGCGCGGCAGCTAGGATTGTCGCTCACACTCATGAAAAGGGCTAAGTGATCAGCTAACATGAAAATAAGTTAAGGAAATCAGCAATGGCTGTCCAGTAGCTTAGATACGCTTCCATCCGCGTACACCTAGTAGAGCGTGGAAACTTCAGTTCCTCCCGCAGCCAAGATTTCATCTGTGCTTTATTGTGATATCGGTCTATCGCAATACAGCAGCTTGAACACATATCGCGACAACTTGCCTTACCATTCAGCCTTGGACCAACCCCAGTTTTAGAAGCCCTACCCTCAGCTTAATACCCTTCTAATCGCAGCTCCTAACAAATTTTCCCGCTTACACCAGCCTAACTGGTTAAGATAAGCCGCTTGGCAAGGATGCCTGAGATTTGAGGTGTTGCGGGAAGACTAAAGAAGAGGTAAGCACGCTTCCAAGGGTAACAGGTAAATGTGAGCTGCTTCTCTGAAGTGCACAAGTGAAACTGAACAACAGAACCCAAAAAAAACTAGTTATTTCTTGCGTGAGGTACCGGAATCCTCGCAGATCGCTGACATCATGAGCTGTCTATCCAGTAGCTTCCGATTAATTTGGCAACACGCCTATACTATACATATTTTCTTCCGTCCCGGTTTCTATTCATCGTTCAAGTGAATTCTTGCCAGCAGTGCGGCTCGACATGTTCGGGCGTTGATCCTCGACACGCCGATCCTTTCGTATACCAATCCAGACACTTCCTTCCAGGGGCTCTCCGCTCTCGATCTAATGTATCGAGCTACAAGAATATCAAGTCTCTGACAACAGCCCGCGTGATGGTGGGGTGCGCCAAGCCAGTCTTTAGTGCGTGCACTAATGCGGCCAATCATGAACCGACCGAAAATGTTGGATCTTACGCAGTTACGGTGGTTCTGAACAGTTGCATTGTTCTGTTTCTGAGGGACCCTCTGGGCCACCGTTTGGCCCTGAAAACACCGCGTTTTCGGCCCACTTTATCCAACCAATCGCTAATTATCTTGGTACTTGGCTCCAAACTGTGGCTGGATCCAACAGAAAATGAGGCCCGCCTACAACAGCCGCTCAGCCTCAGTAATATTACTTTGACCGGGGGGTCACGTGCTATTCCGCAGATCGTGAAACCAGGGCCGGAAAAAAATAAAAATCAATAACCCGCCTTCCACCCCTCATGACTAGGGGGATGCGCAATCTCTGGCTACCAATCCATTAAAATCGCAGTTTGACTCGTGATCATGGCGGCATCTCCATCGGGATTTGCTCTCCGCCTAAACGGCACGTCGTGTTTGAGCCAAGAAGTCGACTGCGGACAAACCGTCGCGCCATACCGCGTCTGCTGCCCCGCCGGCTCTTTTTGTCCGGCGCAATACAACGTCGATGTGAGTGTGATACGGGCTATCTTGAGTCGCAATTAAGGAGCTAACAGCAAAAGTGTTGCCCCACGGCCGCGAACTGCACCGCAACATTGGTACAAAATCCCCGTTGCGCTAACGAAACCTGGGATCTCTACGACAACGGGGGCTTCTTCTGCTGCCTGAAGGGGCTGTTTGGCTACGCTGCAAGAGTGACCAATAGCAATGGTTGCGGATCGGAAGGATATATCCTCAAGAGTGGCGAAGTACGACTGCCCATCGTCAGAGCTGGACAAGGTATGATCTTCTCAACCTTTCCAGCTAGGATCGTAGTTATATTAACACGAGAAAACTAGACCTACTCACCACATCCTCGCTCTCCTCGTTACAAAGCACCACATCCACGATTGCCTTATCTTCTCCACCACCATCAACATTACCGCCACCGGTAAGAGAGGAGGACCAGAGCTTGAGTACCGGTGCCAAAGCAGGCATCGGCATTGGCGTTACGGTCGGTGTGCTCGCTTTCGTCCTCTTCGCATGGGCGGCGTACAAGTACCACAAGCGGAGAAGTGCGGCAAGCAGCGAGGGGGACAAGCCGTCCACCGCATTCCATCTGCTAGTTTCTAGTCCCAAGTCCAAGGACACCAAGTATCATCAGGGCATCCAATATCATCAAGAGTTGGACGGGCGACAGATGCCAGCCGAGATGGCTGGAGAGAACACACATGCTTTTGAATTGGACACTCGTCGCTAGAGGGATGAGTTAATGTGCACCGTGCTGGATGGGAGAGGGGCTAGGAATTTTTTTAGTTTGGGAATATTTTCATCGGTTATCATCTAAGCCGGCGCTGAACATGGGATTTGTGGAACGTTTGACTGAGGAACGAAGGGCTCGCGAGCAGCGGAAGTTCAGTTGCAAAGTGACTTAATTAGCAAGAAAAGGGGAGTGCGAAGCACCCCCCCAGTTATATACAAATGGAAGCTCCCTACGTGTGGGGAGAGCACATGATCCAAGGCCCCTGCGCTCCAGCCAAGCAAGGGAGCGGCAGGGAATAACGTTATATCGGTGAGTGTTGTAAGATAGTACATGACACCCTAGTCTAATTCCTAGGACAGTACCTAGTATCCTGGCACTTAGAATATACCAGTATATGATTTACCAGTTTAGAATATACTAGTACATAACATACCAGCCTAAAATATAACAGCGTAATATCTAGTTTCACCACCCTAAAATCGACAACTACCTTATAGTCACGTGACTCTTCGTCACGTTGATCAGCCTAGATCAGCCCCGGCTCAGCTTTGGCGAATATCTACCCATTAAACAGCACAGCCTTGTGAGAAGGTGTAGTTTTTAGCAGAACTTGGGACATTAGCACCTGCAATAGCCACTACCCAGAACTTTATAGATACCTATTCGTCTGTGGGGATTCCCAGTGGGTCTCCCCAGTGAATGGCAGCCCACCACTGTAGATTCGTAGCGTAGGTTTCCACTCTGGGGAAATTTCTTTCCCCAGACAACTAAAATGAACACCAAGATTCGCTACCACTGCATTTCAGCGTTCTCGCGATAGTTATGTGTTTGTTTCACTGTCCCACATCGTCCCTCCTTCCGCTATACGAACCACCACCTTGCAGTGCAACCCCCTAACGCAGCCCGCGTTACAACTTTTGAAGCTCCCACGAAGGATCTCTGTCGTATTAAGATGGTGGAACCTAGTATCACTTCCAGCCCTTATGACACAACCCCTGAGCTGCCGGAGCTAAGCGCCACCGTCAGCTATGAGCTACCATTAGTGCACCGAATTCCTACGACGGGAATCGACAAACTTATTAACCTACTTGTAAGTGGCCAAGTGCAACTCAATATACCAGAACTCAAACTAGCCTTAAAGCGCCAACAGCAGTTCAATTTATTTACCAAAGCTCGTAATACAAAGAGTGTAAGGTAGGACTGCGTTAGGGGTAATGAGGATAGGGGGTTGCACTGCAAGATGGTGGCTCGTACGATAGGGGGTTGGGTAAGTGATCAATTGAAGCCTGCCTTGTTACGGCCTGCTCCTGACTCGAGGACCGAGACAGGTAAAGACAGATCGTAGGGTAGGGGCAAGATGACTGAATGAAGGCTAGCGCAGCTCTCACAGGCGGACACTGTCAAGCAGGGCGTTGATGCAGAGGCTCGTAACTGCTTTAGATCACAGATGAACAGTGTATTGCCAGCGCGAGGAACCAAGATTCCTCACACTCCATCGTGGACATGATGCTAGGCGTCGGGCCGCTCTATCCCTGCGGCTTGCCCTGCGGGTCTTCACATGCCTCCCTCGCTCTCCGGCCACGCCAGGGAGCTTGGCGTCATGAATGCATACGGTGTGACTAGCACATCGGTAGCTACGCTAGGGTTGATAACATATCTGCTGGGCTTGGCCATCGGAAGTGTCATCGTCGCGCCCCTTAGTGAGTTGTACGGACGACGGGTTGTCTACATCGTGTGTATGGTCGTCTTCGTTCTACTGATCATGCCGTGCGGCTTCGCGAAGTCGCTGGCCGTGATTCTTGTGGTAAGGTTCTTCTGCCCTTATTCGGCGCGGCATTGGTGTTTAACAGCCCCGGGAGGGTTCGTATGGTTGATTCCGGTATCTCCGTACCGGCGTCTCTGCACCGGCATCCCCGTATCGGCATCCCTATATCCGTATTTTCAGAAAGAAAGGAGGTTCTGGCCAGAGGCCGGAACCTGGAGATACGGTCAACCAAGCTGAACAGGACTCAGCTGGGCTAGAGCCGAGTGTGAGGAAGTGAGCTGAATTGACGTAGTTACCGGCATCATTGCGGCACAGCCGAACCCCCTGGGCTTTACGGGCGCGGCGCCCGGCGTCACGCTGGGGGCGTATAAGGCGGCGACCTGCGGCGGCGATGTCGAAAGCGACATCATGGCGACAGCCTTCCTCCGGGAATTCGACGACGGCAGCCACGTCATCAACCTGTCATCCTCTCTGGGCAGCGGCTGGAACGAGGACCCGGCCGCTCGTGCGCGTGCAGCCTCTCGACGACCTCAACGCCTGCTCGAACGCCGACAAGACCAAGGCCCTCCTGGCGGCCGGGGTCAAGTAAGTGCTCTTCGACTCCCTGTCCGAGACCACGGCCATTGTCGACGGCACCCAGCCCGACCCCGGCCTCGTCGGCACCGGCATGGTGACAGCCGCCCAGGCCGCGACGTGGGTCGGTCTCGTCAACGGCGGCCACAAGATCGTGGTCAACCTGGTCAGCATCTCGTCAGCCGAACCGACCGTCTACAGCGTGCCTAACACGCAGTCCGGCGGGCTCGTGGCCCGCAGCAGCTCGTGGGGCCTCCCCCAGGAGCTGGATATCAAGCCGCAGTTTGCCGCGCCCGGTCAGAGCATCGTGTCGACGTGGCTGCAGTCTGGTGGCGGTAGTTACCGCGTCGACTCGGGCACCTCGATGGTCTCCCCCTTTGTCGCCGCCGCCTACGCCCTGCTGGCCGAGGCCCGTGGCACCCACGACCCGGGCCCTCCTGGCTAACCTCCTCTCCTCGACCGCCAGCCCCGTCCTCTGGTCCGACGGACGGCGCCCAGCCACCGCGCTCGCCCCCGTCGCCCAGCAGGGGGCCGACCTCATCCAGGTCTACAACGCCGCCTTCGTCTCCACCACCGTTAACGTCTCCAGCTTCGCCCTCAACGACACCGACCACTTCATTCCCCGCCACCTCTTCACCCTCACCAATAACTCGACCCAAGAGGTCTCGTACAACCTCGGCCACCTCCCCGCCGCGACCGTCTACTTCTCCAGCGGCTCCTACCTCGTCGACCCGGACGAATTCAGCGCCTCTTTCCCTCCCTCCCTCCCTCGCCCTTTCTTCCGCCTCCACAACCCTCTCTTTCTCCCCCTCCGGCCCCGTCCGCCTCGCCCCTCTTTCTTCTACCGCCATCGCCGTCACCTTCGTGCCCCCTGCCGATCTCGACCCGGGTCGTCTCCCCTGGTACTCGGGCTACGTCACCATCAGTTCCACCACCACCACCACCACCACCTCCTCCTCCTCCTCATCCTCCTCGGTATCTATCCGCATCCCCTACGCCGGCATCCTCGGTTCCCTCCATTCCGCCCCCGGCATCTACTTCGCCAACTCGGCCAACCTCCCAGGATACACCTACCTAGGCACCTGGTCCCTTTCTCCCATCGAAGCCGTGCCCCCCAACACGACCTTCACCATCCCGTTTCCCTCGGGCCGCCAGCACGGCGAACCGTCCCGGAACATATCCTACCCCGCCGCTGTAGTAACGCGCCACTTTGCGAGCAAGCTAGGTAGGTTGGATGTCGTCCCCGTGCGAGCCGACGGGTCGTTGAACACCACCGTCGTGCTGGGGGTGGAGATTGCCGGGAGCGTGTGGGAGTACCCTAAACGGTGGATGCAGGTCGGGGGGGACGAGGATGCGTTTACGGGCATGCTGGCGGACGGGAGAGGGTGCCGGAGGGGAGGTACCGGTTCTTGGCGCGGACGGTCAAGATGTTTGGGGATGAGACCAAGGAAACCGAGTGGAATATGGTGTGGTTAGATGGGTTTGAGTTGCGGTACCGCTCAGGTGCATAGGAGTGGTACCAAGTTTCAATTTGCTTTTTTGCTTTGTACAATTTTTGAGCATCGGGGTCCGCCAGGGATATATATATATTCTGAGAACCTCCATGTTTGCACACCTTGCTATTACTGTGTCATTGTTGGGGAAAAAATTAATAAAAAAGAAGACTGAATATAATTACCAAAGATCTCTGTTGACCAAAATGAACACGCCTGGAAAGAAATGGCAATGTGAGTCGTCGAGCCCCATGGCCCACTCAACCCCAGTAACTCTCCAAGCTACCAGGTGTTTACTAACATCAGCTGACAGGGGCCTTCATATAAGCCCTTCCCCAGAGCAAGACACTTATCAAAAATGCTAGCAGCTCATCCAGACACAGCTACCTCGGTACCTTTGTTGTTGTTTTTTTTCTTGCACGACATTTCCACTGCATTAATTTACCTCCCAGCTTTCGCTCTTACTCGCCAAATCCCTTCGTTACGCAAGTGCCGGCTAATACCCACCGAACATGGCCCAATCTGCCTCGCTTATCCGAACCTTCATCTCGCGCAGGTTTGGGCTTCCGTAATGCCATTCACGCCAGGCGTTCTTCGGGTCGACCACCTGGATATCGAAGGCTCTCATCAGCTATTTCATCATATTAGCACCATACTGTCTCCCCCGATACACCTATTTCGGTCTTTGGAGCTAGGGGGACGATGAGAAAGAGAGAAACCAATAAGAGATTCAGGCAGCGACTCACTTCGAAAACCGTCTTATTCAGCTCGTACAGCGCCACCTGCTTTCCCGAGCAGGTCCACCTGCCGCCGCCAAAGACGATGTCCAGACTTCGGACCCGGTACGCTCGCGTCTCGGCATCGCACTCGGGCTCCAGAAACCTCTCGGGGCGGAACATGTCTACATCCCGGCCAAAGACGAATGCGTTGCGCGTGAGGGCTAGGGTGTTGTGTCCGATGGCCGTGCCGCCGGGAAGGAAGACGCCGCGGATGGTGTCGCCCTCGGGCGGGACGGATTTGTAGTGTCCGAAGTTGACCGGGTTGCGCATGCGGAAGCCCTCCCAGATGACGGCCTGCAGGTACGGCAGCTTCTGGGCTTGCTCGAACGTGATGGGACCATCGGGCGCCACCTGTCCGCTGTGGATTGCGTCGTAGATTTGCCGCTTGAGGCGCATGTAAGCGTGCGGTGCCGTCGCGAGATGGATCAGCGTCGCCGCAAGCGCTGTAGCGGTGGTTTCGGAACCTGCGAGGATCTGCAGGTTTGCCTCGCCCTCCACTTCCTGCTGCGTGAGTCCGTTGCGGATGAAGCCGCCAATCATGTCATTCCATGTCCTAGACTTGGTATTCTGTTGGAAACGCTCGCTCACCAGGTCATGGATCGTCCTGC
>Ga0247760_1000694_pt1 | contig 35398 bp, 23 predicted proteins | sample UWRJL171409R4_FD_179936 | JGI IMG/M metagenome (GOLD analysis project Ga0247760, IMG submission 179936) | Plant litter microbial communities from Arlington Agricultural Research Station in Wisconsin, United States - UWRJ-L171-409R-4 | ecosystem: Environmental > Terrestrial > Plant litter >... | reverse complement strand
GTTTGGCGAGTTTCGTTGCCGCATCAGGTCTGGTGCAACTACTCTGACGGAGGGGAGGTGGAGGAGGGTGCCAACGCCAGTGGAGGGCACGAAGGGTCGAAGCAATGCTGCTGCCCATCGAAGCGACCAAGCGACCGCGCCGGACGCACCCAGCTCCCTGCCTGGCCGACCCAGCACAGCAGCGGGCAGCTTGGAGCGGCAGCAGGGAGGGCAAGGACGGGACTGACCAGTCGCAGTAAGCGGGCCAGTAGCAGGCAAGCTGGCGGGCAGGCAGCAGGGCAGCCCGCTCGAGACGCAGAGGGGAGGGCAGGAGGGCGAGGGTGTGTGCCAGAGCGTGAGCCTGCTCTGTCTAGCAGAGTCCACGGTGAGCTCGCCTTCCTCCATTTGTTCTAGAACGTCGCGCCAGCCAATGGGGCTGCCCGGGAGGGCTCTCTGAGGCCCCGGAAGGTGTGACCCGGATCCTTGGACGTAATTTCCACCTTACCAAAGGCGACTTGGTCGCTCCCTCACTCCCGCAGCTTTTTTGGCGAGAGTGCGTCTGCGCCATCTTATCACCGTCCGAGCGCACACCTCTTGGTGCAGCAGAAGCAACTGGCGCCCCGCGTGTGCGAACACGGGCGACAAGCCCCCGGGGGCCCAGAGATGGCCCTTGCCTCACCGACAGCCAAAAGCCAAGACCGCGGTGAGCGACGCTCCTGTCGTTTGGCGAGGAAGAATGACGCTGACTCGCCGCTTTCCAGCTTCGGGAGTCGGGACGTCTGCTCCGTCGCCAGCTTTCCACCACTCCTGGCTCTCGCAGCCAATTCCCCTTGCCATCATCTATTCACTTGTTGCGCGCCGTTGCACCCAAGCTGGGGCGTCGACAATCTCCCGCGTCTCCATCGGGCTTCCCTCCCGTTTTGTGGAGCCCGACTGCGACGGAGTGCTTGGGACGGAAGCACGGGCAGCGGGGGGGCGGAGATGAAATGAAGCGAACGAACGGCAAAATTTAGACGTGCCAGACTTTGGCCGGCGCTGGCAATGGAACAAGAACTGTCGGATCTCTGGCCGCTGTAGAGTGCAGAGTGGTGTCTGTTGTGGCGCAGAGATGGTGTGTCCACACAGGATCCAAGCCCGCAAAACATTGGCTACCAAAGCCGATTCTGCATCGCTGGTGTGCCCCACATCGTCTGAGCGAAGCCTCGGGTCTCGCGCTCCTATTGGCTTGAGGAACACAGACCTCCACGCTACCGACGTGAACGGGTCTGTTGCATGGGCCCACAATTCACGCTGCGCTCCACAGTACGCTCCAGTCACTTTTTTCGGCTCGGGACACAACACAGGAGAGACAGCTGCAAGACCGTCTGTCAGGCCTCTACCCCACTTCCCGGTGTGCTCCAGGGCTCCCACGACACGACACGGCACGGCACAAGTGATCACCAGAGACAAACCCAAAAAGGGCAATTCATTCGCGAGCAAACCGCTTCCTGGAGTATATTCCCCTGCCTTGAAACCTCTCTATTGACGCCCAGAACCAGACTCGACAAGTTGTGTCTGTGAGCGAGGTCGCGCGGCAGGCACCAAACGCCATCTTCACGCGGATCGGACCACGTGTTGTGCACGAGAAAATGCCTCTAGCGCGCATGGGGCACAGGGTGCGGTGCGCGACCCCTGAGGAGGATGGTCAGCCAACAAGCCAACAGGCAAACGAGCCATCAAGCGATGGCGCAACCTCGCTCCTCCGTCTCCGCGGCAAGTTCCGAATTAAGGCACAGCGCTGCGCACAGCAGCCTGAGTTCCGATCAGATTGATAATTGATACCTAACCCACAGAACAACCCCCAGGAACGAAATGACCGGCCCATTTCGGGCGCAACTCCTGTCAGTCCTTCCAGTCTCCATCCCGCATCATCGGTGCAACGGCTCGTGCGACAACTCTGCGGCGTTTGCCGGGTTTGGGAACACTTCCGAGCCCTGGAGCTGTGCCGGAAGCTGTGCCGGATACTGTACTGGGGGCTGTCCATACTGCGCCGAGTAGTCGGGCGGTCCTGGCTGCTGTCCCGGAAACTGTCCCGGATAGTGCACTGCTGGAGAATACGGGCCCTGCGCGGATTGTGGGTATCCATACGTCGTTGCGGGACTCGGCGATCCGGACATGGGCGACGGGGCATCGTGAGCGACAAAACCGGGCTTCGCATCCGGGTGGCCGCTGTAATAATAGCTGGCGGCCGCGCCGCCGGCACCACCGGGTACGGGATAGAACGGCGCTCGCTCCTCCACCAACGGCCCGGCATCTGGTGGACCTGGTTGTACTACACTGTTCTTCCCCTTGCGCTTCCCCAGCCAGAAAGCCAGCGCCCCAAGAATTGCTACGGCTGCCAGCGGACCGACGACGGCGCCGGCAATCCAGGCCTGCGAGGGAGAGCTGGATGCGGCTTGCGTGGGCGGGGATGTCGGCTCACTGCCAGCCTTTGCGGCAGTTCCTGTCGAGCTACCAGTCGCTGTGGGCGTCGACGTCGGCACCGATGCACCCTGCGACGCGCCGGTACTTGAGGGGGCTGATGTCGCCGTTACGATCTCGCGATAAATTGTAGACGCCTTCCAGTTCGTCGCGCATCCCTTCACCAACCAGCTGTCAGTCGCCGACGGATAGCTAGGATACACCGTCATCGTGTAGCAGTCCGGGAAGTCGGGGTCACTGCTTTGACGTCAGCTACAGACACCTCAGTCGCCCGCTCACTGGCACCAACCAGGTGTAAGTCCCCCCAAAAATCCTCGATGCCGTCCCACTCTCGCAGGCAGTCGCAAAGTTGCACCTCTCGCCCGCATAACAGCAAGCACCGTACGTGCTTGAAGTGAAGAAGGTTGCCGAATCCGAACAGGAGATAGTCTCGACTGAGTCACATGGTCAGATGCTGTCATATGAGCAGGCCACGATCGATAAACATACCAGCGCCATTAGAGTAGAGCATGAAGCCTCGGAAGTTGGCCGGCGTACTGGTCAGCTTGTTGTTTGCCGAGGCCACACTGGCGAGCCATGAAAGAGCGAGGAGCCTCAGCCCGAGCTGGGCAGGGGGTGTTTTTGTCTGCATTGTGAAATCTCGACAATGTCAACTGCGGACCACTTGCTCAGGGAACAGAGCTTCGACAACGACCCGATGGGATCACAACCGTCTCTCGTTGATGTCAACGAGGGCACGAAAATGGCCAAAACGAGTGAAAGGGGCAAAAGGGGAGCGAAACATCCGCGGGACAGCTGAACCGCGGTCCTTTTATTACGGAAACGCCACATTGGAGGGGCGTCGGCGTTCTCTTGCGGGCTCGCAGTCCGAGCCGGAAAGTCCCTGGGTTCCCTTCACAGCCTTGCCAGCAGAAGGATTGATACCAGGAAACATGCATGGCACGGTCCTAACAATGTTCCTAGTTCTCTGACTTCGCGCTCAGCCCGACACGGATCCCTACCGCGACTGTAGCAGCCACTGGCAGCGACGCGCTGGAGCACCGTTGAAGTCGACCGATCAACAAAATTGACAGGCATCCCCCGGCTTGGCGGGGGATCTGACAGTTTTGTGTGTTCTGGGCTCGTGCAGGCACCCTCTCACCGTGCTGCCAGCTGCAGAGCGGTATAACCCAGAATCGAGGCAAAGAAATTCCAGAGCGTCTAGAGCAAGTTCTACCACGCGCTATCATTCACCGTCCATTGACATTCTCCAACACTCTTCCTTCTCTAGGCAGCCCACACGGCAGAAGCCCTGGAGAAGCAATGCTAAAATTGGCGCCCCTTGGATCTGCAGGTCGCATGCACAGCAACGTCAGGGCTGTCTTCCCCCGCCAGCGCTTGCTGAAATGAGCAATTGGCCGATGGATGTCAGAAGCGGCTGAACCCAAATCCGAACGCCGTTGCACGGCACTAGTAATCAGCCTCGGGTGGCATTGAACTTGAATGGTTGAGACGCGAACATGCTAAGAACGCCACTCAATACTGGCGGCTGGCGTAACAGTCGCTCTACCTGGAGGCGGCGCTGGACAGACCGATGCGGCTGCCGGGCGTCTACGAGACCCATCCCCGCCACGGCCCGGTGGGCCGGCGATGAGTGGGGCTGCACCTCCGGCGAAGCTCCGATGTCGAGCGGTGCGAGACGGCGAGCTGTGCCGGTCGACTCGTGACAAGCAGAAGTCTTCGGTTGCCCAGGCGCGAGCTTCGTTTCTATTCCTAATCAAGGAACACCGTCGCCGTGCTACCACCCAGCGCCGCCTTGCCGACATTTACCCGCGTCACGCGACCGAACTCGGAGAAGCGAGCCGATGTCTCTCCGACGCCGCAAGGGCCGAGAGCCTCTCTATGAGCATCTAGTATCGTATATACATCACTATGTAAAGCTAGGAGGAAGCCTTATCCCAATATAAATAACCGCCAAATTCCCGGGTTTCTTCCGCTGTATCCTGGGACACAAACAACCCCTATCACCACCAATCCCTATCCTCCAACCCCCCTTTCCACCCGCCCAACATGGAACTCCCTCCCATGCTCCCCCACCATGCGCAAACCGTCCAGAACATCAAAGCCCACTTCGAGGCCGACCCGCGCGTCCTCGCCCTCATCCTCGGCGGCTCCATCACGCACGGCTTCGCCCTCCCCGGCTCCGACGTCGACGTCATGATCGTCCTCTCCCCCGAAGACCACGCCGCCCAGCTTGCCACCGGCTACGCCACCTACCGCAACGTCGAGGCCGCCACCTACCCCGACGGCTACGTCGACGGCAAGTGGACCACCCTCGACTTCATCCGCCAAGTCGCCGACCACGGCAGCGAGCCTGCCCGCTACGCCTTCAAGAGCGCACGCATCCTCTTCTCCCACATCCCAGAGCTGCCGTCCCTCCTCGCCGCCGCGGGGACATACCCCCTTGCCCTCAAGAAGGAACGCCTGCAAAGCTTCCGCACCCAGTTCGCCGCGTGGCATTGGTTCTCCACTGAGGCACGCAAGAAGGACAATGTCTTCCTGGTCAACCTGGCGATCGGGAAGATGTGTCTGTTTGGCATCCGCCTGATCCTCGCGTGGAATGAAAGGCTGTATCCGTTCCATAAGTGGGCGCTCAAGGAGCTCGAGAAGGCAGAGGAGAAGCCGGAGGGGGTGATCGAGGCGATTAATAGGGTTAGTGTGGATGGGAGTGAGGAGAATGTGGAGGAGCTGTTTGAGTTGGTTAAGGGGTACAGGGAGTGGGAGGAGGGGATGAAGGCGGATGGGTGGGATCGGTGGGGGACGGTGTTTTTGAAGGATGTGGAGTTGACTTGGTTGAATGGGCAGATGAGTGTTGAGGATGTGTAAGGGGAGGGGGGGGAGGGAGGGGTTTGGGACTGGGCTGGGGGAAAGGGTTTGGGTTTAGATGGGGGAGGAGGGTGGACTTGAGGGATGGCGGTGGGAGAAGGGATATCAAAAGCAAAGTGGTCGAGTGGTGTAGTTGGTTATCACGTCAGTCTAACACACTGAAGGTCTCCGGATCGAACCCGGGCTTGATCATTGTAATGGACGATGGAATGTTGTTCGCTTCTTTTTGCTACCGGTGGGGGTGCGGGTCCGTCACATTTTTGGTCCACTGATGCTGTGGATGATCTGTTGGCTGGCTCAGGGGTGGCATGCCCAGAGGTCTAGAGGTAGAAGTTGGGTATCCTTGTCAGGGGCTACCGCATTGACAGAGGCAGGTTGTTCTTTGAGCTTGACAAAGAGTGTGAGATTTGGAACGCGACAGGTCTTCAAGAACAAAATACCACAATGCATTTTGGCTGGAGACAAAGGTCCTCTTTGAAGTGAGTCGCAGCTTTGACGGGAGTGAAACAATACCCTTGTCGCCAAATCAGAGGCGTCCTGTTCGGGAACAAACCACCTATTCGGCATAAAAGCAGGCGCCCTCTTCCAACCAAGCTCTTCATCGAATTCCCATCATACAGTTCTTGCTTCGCTTTCCGGCATCCGACATCGCCCTTTGGACATCGAAGCTTCACCAAGATATACACAACTTACAACGACGAAATCAACAAACTTGACGACATCATTATCCCGAACTTCAAGATCATGTGGTTTACTATAATGCTGCAGGCCTTTTTGATGGCCATGCTCGCCACCACCTGCGCAGGCGTAGGGCTGGGTGCCTATGCGGGCGTCGCCGTCGGCAGTGCTTTCGCTTATCTTGTAGCAACGGCCATCATGCCCGAGCCCAGGGGCGATATCAACAACACCCCGTACACGATTCTCAACGTAACTGTTTCCTCCTCCAAGAGCGACATCAAGGCGGCCTATGACAAGAAGATGAAACTCTTGAACCCAATCTCGAAGATGTCACGGTGGCTCCAAAAGGAAGATGACAACAAGGACCTGATCCAGGCCACCGAAAGCGCCTACGAGACCATCACCGATGACTTGCTGCGCTGTAAATACCACCGCGGCACTCTGATTCCTGACTGGTACGGTGTTCCCAAGCTGTGCTGGGGCGAGATGGCCATAAACTGGCTTGAGAAGTACAAGGCTGGGCTTCAGGCTCAAGGTGCGCACTCTTACGGTCAACAGACTCAGAATATTATTGGAGCGTGGTCATTTGCACCGACTGACAAGAAGATCAAGGAGGCGAAGAAGGAGGCGGAAAAAGAGGCCAATTCTGGGCCTGCGTCTTCGAAGCAGCCCGTCGAGGCCGCTGAGAGCACACCCACCACGGCTGAGTCTCCTGTCAGTGCACCTGCCGAGACCAAGTCTGCACCTGCTGCGGCAAAAATAACAAACCCCAAGGTAGAGAGGACGTCTACCAAGATCAAGTTCGCTGCCAGGCCCGCTTCTGTCAAGACCAAGTCGGCTGCCAAGGAAAAGAGTGCACTCATCAAGGCAAAGTCTACAGCTGCTACTGTCAAACCCGTTTCCGCGAAGACCAAGCCCTCTGCCAAGGTCAAGCCTGTGACTACTCCAGTGATATCTCCAGTTCCCGCGGTCAAGTCTACACTCACCAAGGCATTCAACTTCCTCGTTGACCTCCTCACCAAGACCATCCCGCACTTCTTCTCGTCTACACTCCCCCGGCTTTCCCGCACCGTCTACACCAAGACAACCACCTCCCTCTCCGGCCTGTCCCAGTCGATCACCCACTTCCTCAATTCCAAGACAACCACCTCCCTCTCCGGTCTGTCCCAGTCGATCACCCACTCCCTCAATTCCACCCTCCTCCAGCCAGCCCGCCTGGCAACCACGGCCCTCAAGACCAAAACCCTCCTCTCCCTCCAACCCATCACCCACTTCTTCCGTTCCACCCTCCCCCAGACATTCACCTCCACCCTCTCCCCCCTCACCTCCCTCCTCTCCTCAGCCGTCACCCACCTCCTGACCCACCGGCACTCGATCCTCCACGCCCCCCTCAACTTCCTCTTTCCCATCTCCATCTTCCTCTTCCTCATCGTCCTCTACCTCCTCCTCTTCACCTCCCACATCCCCGACTTCCTCGCCTCTCTCTCACCCCACACCCTCGGCCGCATCCTCCTCGCGATGCAGCTCACCCTCCTCTCCCTCTTGCTCGTCCTCCTCTCAATAATCCTCTACATAGTCTCGCAGTCCAAGGCCGGCGCGGAGATTTCCAGCTTCATTGCGGAGAATACACCTGACGCAGTGAAGGGGTGGTACCGCGCTGCCAAGACCAGGGCTGTCACAGCGGTGTATTCGCACCTGCTCTTCCTGCTCACCTTCGTGCCCCTCCTGGCGTTGTACTCCGCGCTGCGCGGACCCCTGCGCAACCCCTTCGTGGCGTTCGTCATCGCGCGGACGCTACTGAGTGGTCTCGAGGGGGGGTCGAGAGAGTTCCTGTCCCATCCGCTTGTCAGAATCCCGGTGGTGGTTGCGGCGTCGGTGCTGGCGGGGGTGGTGTATGTGTTGCGGAGTGGGTGGGTTTTGGACGGGGCAGGGGGGGTTGAGTTTGAGTGGGCGGAGTGGCGGCTGCCGTATCTGTTGAAGTGGCCGCTGTGGTATTTGAGGTTTGGCTTGAGGTCGGGAGGGGGGCTGGTTAAGAGGGAGTCTTCTGTGGAGCAGCGGGTGGTGAGAAGGGTGGTTCAGGGGGTGTTGGTTGCGGGGATTTGGTGGGGGGTTTTGTGGTTGGTTGGCTGGTAGGGACGGAGGGAGAGAGATGGAGGTTGAGTCTTTGGAGACATGGGAATGCGGTTGGCTCTCCTACGCCCACTGGAAAGGTTCAACCGGCAAGTCGGTAATTCAAGCGTTTTTTACTGCGTAAAGGTATTCATTGGATTAGATATCTCAGGAGTTTCGGAAATACAGTATATAGATTCCCTTCGATGCTTTCAAGTGCCTGTTCTATATTGCTTGTCCTCGCTATGTGATAGTGAATGTAGGACTCTTAAACGTAGATATAGCACATGGCTCCGTCCAGGCCGCCAAGTGTGTCGTGCACATCGCCGACCTTGACCTTGGGCGCCGTCCAGTTCAAGTCAATCAGTGTGTCCGCTGTCTTGCCACCCTGGTTCTGCTGGCGCTTGATGTGCTCCGCGACCTCGGGGCCAGCACCCATGAAACCCATTGAGGGCATGCCTGGCATGGAGCCGGCACCGCTTGGGATCAAGGGGACTCGCTTCTCGGGGTCTTGCATCTGCCAGATCCACCACACGCGGTCCAGCATACCGTGATGGAAGTAGAAGTACGGATCGCCAGGGGAGGCATAGAAATCCTAGGGCATTGTTAGACTGCTAAAATATTCAAAGAGAGGGGAACAAAGAAGGCAACGTACACCGCCAGGATCACCACCAACAATGTAATGGCCTGCATTGTGGAGCTGTGTTTATTGTCAGCATTTTTAGCCCAATATGAAAACAAGGGACATCATGTCAGGACTTACCCCCCACGGGTGACGATCGTTCTGCAGCTGCGGCATGCCCATATAGCGATTGTAGAAATCGTCAATATTCGGATTTTGCGTGATTAAGTTGAGGGTGTAGTTGGCCGTGGCGCCAAGCGCCGATTCCCGATTGATATCGCGACGCAGGCAGCGCGGGTTCTTGCCCAGCCCGTCGGCACGCGGGTTTTTCGGGATGTTTCTGACGACCGTCGACAGCGGGCCAAGAGAGACGACCATATCCTTGAACGGCCCTGTAGTAACGCAACCACCACCACCGGCCGCCGGAATCTTGTCATACGGCTTACGGTATGGCATCATCACGCCGGGATAGGTGCTCGCGGCGCCATTACCGCTCATGCTCGACGAATTCCCGTTGAACATGGCCGAGTTGAGTGGGTCTTGGGCATACCGGTCGTAGTTGACGTACGGCTGATAACCCTTATAGCCGCACTCCTCACGCAGGGCCTTCTCGTAGATCCAGATGTAGTACCTGTGGCCGCCAAACAGCTGTGTGGGACCGTGAAGCGGGCCCGTCGTCGTCATGTGCGTGGCGACGAAGTCGTCGAAGCGGCTGATGGCGCCAGGGACTTTGTCCTTGGGTGCCTTGGCCGGCTTTGATTGCAGGCAGAGCACGGCTTTGATGTAGTCCTCCCGCTCAGCGACGGAAAGGTCGGACCTGGGAGGGTTAGTCACTGTGGTGAAAGGAAGAAAGGGAGAGGGGATGCGCATACCACTCGCGGCGGATGGCGGCGTTCTCGAGCGTGCAGTTGCCCGCCTTCTTCTTGGCCATCCAAGCCTCGACCTTGGGGATGGTCGACTCATGGAGTTTGTCGACGACGTCGAGCGGGAACTTTTCATTGCGGTTGGCCACACTGGGCGGGGTTAGCTATGCCCAAAGCTATCGTCAACTGGAGGTAGGAAACTCACTTCTTGTAATTGAACTTCTCAGACTTCTTTTCAATCACACTGCCCGAAGCGGCTCCGGCAAGGAGCCACGAGACGATAAGGCTCCGGATTCCGTGCATCTTGACCGGTGGTGACTTTGCCTGGATGGTACGGGACCAGAACCAAACATGGCTGCATCGAAACCAGGTCTATATCCATCTCTACCATCCGCTCATCATTGCCAAGAGGGCAACCGCCCAGACTTACGGATGTCGGCTAGAGAGCGGCACAATGCCGAAGAAAGGGTATACCTGCTTAGTGAGCCTTGGTAGTCTATGAGAAGATTGGGAGCGGATTCGTGATACGTCACGGCCAATGGAAGGCTGGTGCTCGGAGACATGCGTATTAAGGGTATATGACCCTACCCCTAAGTCTGGGGTCGTGATACGTCTCCTAGATACCGGATGGCGCTCCCGGCTGCGGTGTTTTGAGTGCCTCGGCCAATGAAGGGTAAAAACAACCATAGTTTTACCCCACAAACTGTGCCTCCGGGAGCTAAGACAACCGTCACCCTTCTGGAAGACGACGAGAGGCTGGGTAATTGCTTCACAGTGGAGAGCAATCACCCGGGAAGGATGGTTGCTGTTGTTCGGTTGATTTGAGCCGGGAGAATAACAGCCCAGACGCGTGACGACCCCCGTCATGGGGCGTACGGCACATAAATGCCCGAAATGCTTCCAGATGCAGAGTGATGCCCAAACACCTGACCCGTCGCAGAGATGACCACTTGGCTTGCGAGGGAGTATTTAGAAGCTCCTTGCATACGCACTTTGTCAACTAGATGGCCCTGTCGTGCCCAAAGCTCGGCTCAGGCCGGTGGCGTCCTTGGCCAATGTTGCCCAGAATCGCGAATCTTACGGCGGCCCACCGTGGTGCCGGCAGTTGCGTTCTGTTTCTCGAAGCTGGTTGTCATGGCCGGAGCAGAGGTGGTTCGTGAGTTCAACGTCGGCGCGTCCTGCGATGGGAGGTCGACCAGCAGCACAGGCGCTCTTCCGCAAGGTCAGTCTGAAGCATCGATTCTAGTCGGTGTTCGTGCTACAGCGACCCAATTAGTGGCTGTCTAGTCGGTGCAGCTTTGCATTGCTCACGATGAGGTTCTTTGTTTCGAGGCGTCTGTGTGGCAAATCCGCGATGAAAAATTAGTGGAGAAATCGGCTAGAAAGCTTAAGACAAGTCGCACCTTCCCTAATTATAGCTTGCATATCCATAAATCTCAAATCTCAAATCAACGCTATTTCCTATGGACCACCATGGCTGGAGTTTCGAAGGCATTCACCGCCTACGTTCCCCGGCCCTTTCCTCGCTCCGTATCTGCCACAGCGATGCCGGAGAAACAACCTCGCAAGGCAGATTCAAATGATGGATTGCATCCCCATGAGACCGTATCTCATCGTAAATCGTCTCATTGCGCACATGAAACGATCTTCTCGACGGATGATTCTCCTCAGCCACGCGCTTCCACACCTTCAACACGTCCGCGCTCAGATGCAACTGCCTCGTCCCGCGCCAGCTGACAGTTGCGCTGTCCCTGTCCTGCTGGTACACGAACGCACAGGCGATCTTCTTCCTACCATTCCAGATCACCAGCGTGCGCAGCGCGGGCATCTGCAGCGCAGCAACGCCAGCCTTCTGCAGGAGGCAGTCAATGTCATGGTAGCTTGACGTCTGCCGTAGGCATGGCGATGTCAGCGCCAGGCACTGCAGGCGCGGCCAAGACCAGTCTAATGGGCAGTCTAGGAAGAAATGCTCGGCTTGGATCATGTATGAGACAGAGAGTCGCTCAAGATCGAGACTTCTGTAGGCGAAGGCCACGGCGAGTTGGCGGTCGGCAGTCCTGAATGGCTCAACCCGAAAGGGCTTGGGGACCCAGGGATTGCGTTTGCCCAATTCTTTAGCAATACTGTCGCTAAAGTCCTCAAAAATCGACACACTTTTGAGAGTTTGGGGAAGAAAAGCCTCGACAACGAAATAGAATTATAAAGCCCATATCAGCATCTCAGTGTCTGAAGGAGGGGCTCGGGGCAACTCATTTACCTTGGCTGTGGCGTTTCGTACTGTCAGTGTTCCAATGTCGCCACGGCTCATAGGTCAGGTGTTCCACGCGAGTAAAACTGCCAAGCAGATTGACGAGCGCCATAGGGGAAAGGCGACGACGTAGTTGCCGACGTATGGTGAAAGATGTGACGCTGTCAACTCGGGGGAGTTTCTCCATGTCAACATGGGTTCCTTGGAAGAGCCGATGTATGGCGGATGCGGGAGGAGGCAGGACCTGTTTGCCTTGTTCCCAATAATGATTCGGGTCGTGCCAGCTATAGTCGCTTTCTTGCGGGCCAGTTGAAGTTGCTTCCGAGGAGAAATGGTAGTTTTTGAACCAGTGTTGCGAGTCGCTGGGGGAATGCACGTTGAGCTCTAATGTCAAGCTGCCCGCTGGCTCCCAAGTGCTGAGGATACCGAACAGTCTCCGAATTCCGTTTCTGATAGGGCCGCTGGTACTGTACACAAACGAGTGCTTGGTGCAGGTTGAGCATTTGTATTTCGGTAGCTCAATAGTGAACCAAATATGGCGAACGTGCTCCCTCTGCCGGATGACGAGACGCTGAAACTTTTCGAGGCAAGTTTTCGACGACGATAACTTCAGTCGATTGAAGTTCAGCCTCTCGAGAATGAACTGCCATTCCCTGTTGACTGATGCCAAGGAGGACCAGCCGGGAAGCTTTTGCCGCGCAACCTCCTCCAGGATCATAAGCCGAATTTCTTGGGGCAGGGTTGTCCAAGTTACAGTTCTTGTTTTTTCCCAAGTCGAGGTGCGAAGCACCATGTTGTGGCGTTTTTTAGACCTATCTGCCATGGTGAAGGTAACTTGAAGCCCTGGGCCGAAGTGATCGAGATTGTTGCAAGAGATCTGGTCTGTTGGATGAGCTGACGATGACTACGGTTGGGAGATGGCTCGAGGGCATTTTGTTCACAACCTAAAAGGCAAAAATAAAGCCGCAAGCCTCGGGAGGAACGGGAAATTAAACTTTGCCCTTCAACGCATCATCCGATGTTGTTGGGCGCGCTCTGCAGCCGAATTTTGGCATCTTGATTTGAAGATGAGATCGTCAAACCGTCTCTTGAGAATTGGGTACGGCCCAACAGCAAATTCATGGCCTGCCTGCAACGGTGTCAATTGTGATTTACTGTACAAATAGACGATCTGTTATTTTCATGTGTTTTGCCTGCAATTTGTGGGATGATAGCATTATCACAGCTTCTCTCAGAAAAGCGCCGCACCCAAGCGCTGTCTTCCCGTGCTGGTAGCCATGACATGCAACTCTAGCTTTCGACCCTTGCAAAGCCTGACATGCTTTGGCATTGCTTGCAGTGGATTCGAGCGTTTCAAGGCGCCGTTTGGAATAATCGTTGAGAAAATAGGGGCAATGACGACAGAGCAGCATGTCTCAAACAACGGCGATTCATCTGCGTATTTTTAGATGCGATTTGCGTGCGCCTCTGAGCCACCTCGCGCAGTGCGGTTCTGGCCCACCTGTCGAATCCGGGCGAGATGAGGAGCAAATCCGGGCAAAATGATGTGCCTGGCTGCCAGCTGCCAGAGATGAGCGTTGGCTGCCCCAATTGCCAAGCCCCCTGAGAAAATGTCTTTCAGGTCAGTGCGCAAACGGTCTTTTCACTGTCTTTCAACCCATCCCACCGTTGGGACAGGTTTTGTTTTCGGGTTTATAGGCATCATCGCGCTATTCCGAGGAATATTGAATCTCTATACCCCATTTCCCCAGGTTGCCGGTACATTACAATGGAAGAATGTCTTTTGCTGCCTCCTGTGAAGGGCTTCCGTGCTGCCTGGGGTGGCCGTGCGAGAACTTCTTCAATGCCCCACCGCACGGAGCAGAGCGACCCTTGCTTTTGACCGAGTCGCAGTGGCGCACATGTGTCCTTTCCCATGGCACCTGGCATGAAGCTGTCACCCCCTGACGGAGCCCTCGCCTGCAAACACACCCCAATGCGACGCGTGATTGGCTGCGTAGAAGCGGATTCAGCAATCTCTCCTAACAATTTTTCTCACTGACCAAGGGGCCAAATTGGCTGCGCCTTGCCTGCAGCTTCCAGAGTCCGTCAACTCTCTCCGCTGACAGATCCAACAAGGGACCAGCGGCGGCAATTGAGACCTGCCCACCAACGCCATCTCATCGTCAGTGTCGTCGTCGTCGTCCATGTCGGCAGCACTGGCCTGCACCGGTTTTGACGCGATTCAACAGAGGCCGCCCCTGGCCCACTCGCGCCTGCCGCCGAGCTTCTGACGCGTAACAGCCCCCGGGCTCGCCCCAGCGACAGATCTGCCCCTTCAAGCGTCCGGCTTCCATCTCAGCACAGCCGGCAACCCAATCGCCTCCCAGGGAAAAGAATTTCCCTGCCGTTCGCTTCGTGCATCTTGCTTTCCAGCGACCAACGAAGTCGGCGCGGAACGGCTTTTTCTTCTAGGCCTCTTTTCTGCTTATCTCGCCCTTTTTAATTGCCAAGACACCGAAACCCGCTCGCCCCTTTCGATTCGAGACACGGACAACAAAAACACCTCTCCCGACCTCGCCCAGCGACAACCCATCCCATAATCGCTATACCTCCCACCTCTTGAGTGAGCGAAGCGCGCGCTCACCGCGGAATCCATCACGATGGATCTCCTCCGGCGAGCCGGCAGGTATGCCGGCGGACCTCAACTCCCCGTCACAGATGAGAAGAAACCGCCGCGAGCCCGAAGGACGTGGGCATCGCGCGTGGCATACTTCAAGCGGCCTCTGAGGCTACGAGGCAACTCGAGCGTCTCGGTACCTCTTGGCGTCGTCGTCTTCTTTCCCTGCATCGTGGTCATCTTGATCCTGGTTCTCTTCGTCAGGCATCCGAGCTCTCCTGCGAGGATACTGATGCCGGCCGGCGCTCCCCCGGCGATAAAGTAAGTTGTGTAATCATCTGCGAATTGAACTAGGCGGGAGCTAACGAGCGCAGAAAAATCAGTGAAAAGTACGACAAGGTCTTCGTGACCGGCTGCCTCGAGCCCGACACCAGCAAGCCGCGCGCCAACGCCGCCTTCGTCGTTCTCGCAAGAAACAAGGAGCTGGACGGTGTGATCCAGTCAATGAAGTCCATCGAGCGCCACTTCAACCGCTGGTATAATTATCCCTATGTCTTCCTCAACGACGGCGATTTCAATTCGACCTTCAAGGAGACTGTCAAGAACTACACGAACGCCAAGGTTGAGTTTGGCAAGGTTGGACCCGACATGTGGGGATATCCCGACTGGGTTGACACCAAGGTCGCCAAGGAGGGTATTGCTAAACAGGGCGACGCCGCTGTCATGTACGGTGGGCTGGAGAGCTACCATTCTATGTGCAGATTCTACTCTGGGTAAGTTTGGCATGCCGCATTCGGGGTAGCCTGCGCTAACGTGGCATAGCTTCTTTTACAAGCACCCTCTCCTGGCCAAATACGAGTGGTACTGGCGGTTGGAGCCGGAGATCAAGTACTTCTGCGATATTACCTAGTACGTACGCTTCTGATCCTCTGCCAGGTTCTATGCTAACTAGTCGCAGCGACCCCTTCCTCAAGATGATCGAGCAGAACAAGACATACGGATTCACCATTGCAGTCAAGGAGCTGCGCGAGACGGTCCCCAATATCTTCCGCTATGCATCAGCCTACAAGCGCAAGAACAACATCACCTCGCAAGGTCTGTGGGAGATGTTTGTGGAGCCGCAGCCGGATAAGGAGCCCGAAGTCCCTGAGGAAAAGTTCTCGCTCCCCGAGGAGATTCTACGGAGCGACCCCGGTCGCAATAGCTTGCCCGAGATCGACCCCGAAGCCATGGAAGGCGAGAAGTACAACATGTGCCATTTCTGGTCCAACTTTGAGATTGCCCGGCTTGACTTCTTCCGAAGCAAGGAATACGAAGATTTCTTCCAGATGATGGATCACAGCGGCGGCTTCTGGATGGAGCGGGTATGTTCCCCTTCTGTCTAGATCTATAACAATGCTAACATTCTCTTAGTGGGGCGATGCTCCCATCCACTCCCTCGCGGCCGGTATCCTTCTCAGCCCCCGCGAGATTCACTACTTCCGCGATTTCGGCTACCGCCACACCACGATCCAGCATTGCCCTGCCAACGCGCCAGCAAGACAGCTGCCGCGTGAGCCCTGGCTGGAGATGACGACTCCCAACGAGCGCAAGCGCCTCGAGGAGGACAATTACTGGGATGAGTTTGATACTCCCAAGGAGAACGGTGTCGGCTGCCGCTGCCGCTGCGACACAGATATTGTTGACGTCGAGGGCAAGGAGGGCAGCTGCCTGGCCGAGTGGGTCGATGTAGCGGGCGGGTGGGCCAGCCCGTGAGCGATCTAGTTAGACATGGCCATAACGACACGAGTTTACGTCTCTCAACCACATGTCCCGGATATTATAATAAGGTCATTGTCATCAGGGGGTTCGGGGGTGGATCCTTCCCCCTTGTTTCGGTTCTTGTCACATAAATCCAATCGCATGGGTGCCGAGCTTTTTGTGGGATTAGTCTGGGGTTCTGGTTGCACCCTTTTTTGGTAGGTTTGTATCCTCTGGTATGCGTGTATTTTGATCTGGCTGCGATATGGGGAGCCCGTCGGTTGCATTGTTACATACTGTTAATCCATAGACTCAGCCTAGCGGGCGAATGAGAGGATCATCCATATCTTCACTCTATCAGTGTGCATATGGTGGAAGCATGTCTTAGAGAAGGCAGTCAGCCTACACATCGTGACATGACCCACCTTGTGTCGCAACACACAACACCGCAATCCTGAACGGCCTAGAATGCATTCAAGGGGCCTTCAACAAGGAAGAAAAGCATTACAAGAGTCGATCCAACATTATGAAGGAGCCTGCAAGGCTTAGGGGCTTGTCTTTATTCTTGTTTTATGACATTGTTCTTTTTTTCCTACCTACCCCCAACTCAATACTCTGGCATAATCACCTAGTCAGTCCATAACTAACCTCGTCCGTCCATCTTAGGTAGACTCTCCGTCCCAATGCATCCATCCTCTAGTCTATAAGGAGCCGTCTGACGTTCGCCACCGCAAGTTTAATGTCATGACCACTGCCACTTTCCTTCCCGACAGAGGTATCTGACAACACAGCCTAACTCATCGATATGATCCATACACGCAGCCACCCCTCCAACAAAACGCAAACCGCTCGCCCAACACCCCCCGACCTACCCGCTCACCAAGCCGGCCCCCCCAAATCCGTCACCGCCCCATGGCTCGCATCCCCCACCAACCTCGCATACTTGCCCAACACGCCCCTCATCGGCCGCATCTTCGGCGGCGTCCACTCCCCCCTGCGCCTCTCCATCTCAATCTCGACATCCCCCCCGCCCTCCACGGCCACAACATCAATCCGATTGCTAGCCGCATCAATCGTAACCGTATCTCCATCCTTGACCAGCGCAATCGGCCCCCCCACCGCCGCTTCCGGCACCACATGCCCGACAATAAACCCGTGGCTGGCCCCGCTGTACCGCCCGTCCGTCACGAGCGCCACGTTCGTCAGCCCGGCACCCATGATTGCCGCGCTGGCCTTGAGCTGCTCGGGCATCCCCGGCCCGCCCTTGGGGCCTTCGTAGCGCACGATGAGCACGAGGTTTCCTTCGGAGCGGGAGATGGCGCCGGCGGAGAGGGCGGCGTTGAGGGAGGCTTCCTTGTGGAAGACGCGGGCAGAGCCGGTGAATGCGAGGCCTTCTTTTCCGGTGATTTTGGCGACGGCGCCGCCGGGGGCGAGGTTCCCGCGGAGGATCTGCAGGTGGCCGGAGGATTTGATGGGGTTGGAGAGGGGGCGGAGGATTTTCTGGGATGGGTCGAGGGAGGGCCAGGAGGCGACGTTCTCGGCGAGGGTGTGCCCGGTCACGGTGGGGATGGCGCCGTTGATGAGGCCGGCGGCGATGAGGTATTTGAGCACGGCGGGGGTGCCGCCGACGGCGAAGAGGTCTTCCATGTAGAACTTGCCTGAGGGGGCGAGGTCGGCAAGGAAGGGGGTGCGGTCCGAGGTGCGCTGGACGTCGTCGAGGGTGAGGGGGACGTCGGCGGTGTTGGCCATGGCGAGGAAGTGCAGGATGCCGTTGGTGGAGCCGCCGAGGACCATGGTGAGGATGAGGGCGTTTTCGAAGGCGGCGCGGGTGAGGAGGTCGCGCGGACGGATGTCGAGCTCCATACAGGTGCGGATAGCGGAGGCAGCGCGCTCGCACTCGCGGAACTTCTCGGGCGAGGTGGCCGGGAAGGAGGAGGAGCCGGGGAGGGTGAGGCCCATGGCTTCGATGGCTGTGGCCATGGTGTTGGCCGTGTACATGCCGCCGCAGGCCCCAGCACCGGGGCACGCGTGCTTCTCGATATCGGTCATGATCTCGTCCTGCGTGGCGCCGGCGCACTTGGGGTTGGCGGATTGGAGCCGGCCGTAGGCGTAGGCGCCGGCGGCTTCGTAGCAGGTCGAGATGTTGATCTCCTTGTCGAGGACGGTCGAGTGGCCCTTGCGGATGGTGCCGCCGTAGATCATGATGAAGGGCCGGTTGTGGCGCGCGGCGGCCATGACAACGCCGGGCATGTTCTTGTCGCACCCGGGGATGCTGATGTTGGCGTCGTGGTGCTGCGCGCAGGTCACGGTCTCGATGCTGTCGGCGATGATCTCGCGCGTCTGGAGGGAGTAGCGCATGCCTGTTTTGCAAGTCAAACAAACAGGCCCTGGTCCTGCGTCAGGGGAATGAGAGGCTCACCCTCGCCGCCCATGGTGATAGCATCGGAGACGCCAACAGTGTTGAACTGCCACGCAAGCATCTTCTCCTTCTCAACCGCCTTCTTGACGAGCGTTCCCAGCTCGAGCACTGCTCAGGGGTTAGACCCGTTCTATCCCACACTCAAGACGCCATCTCATCACTCACAGTGTGTGCTGCAGGTGGTCAGCCATATTCTCACATTCTAAGTTCCCTCTCTCTCACTCACTTGCATGGATTCCCCTCCCACCAGACAGTTGCAATGCCCACCTGCGGCGCATTTTTCATCATGTCCTCATTCGGGACACCAGCGGCGTAGAGCATAGCCTGCGCATGGCATCGAGCCGTGTTAGTCGGTCATTCATTGCCCCTCTCGGCGAGCACCCAACCCACTTCCCCTCAATCCTCCCTCTCCGTCTCCAACACAAACAGCCCCAACTTCGGAGTCCGGGTGTCAGTGTGGCGGCCGGCTTGCATCGGGTGGGCTTGGCTTGGCTTGGCTTGGCCTGGACTTTTAGGGGTCTTTTGGCAAATAAGGAAATTTTCAACCACACGCACCTGGGCGCCGGGGAAGTCATGGCCTCTGGTGACGGCGTGGGACCAGCGATTGAGCGCACCGCCAGGGGGAAGAGTCTTCCACTGAATATCTGCGGTGTGTATCAGCCGTTATTCTTCATTTGGGGGGTTCTCTTTGTATCCGAGGAGGAGCGACAATTTCAGGATCCCGAGACAAAAAGGGGAAGAGGACAAAACGGGAGAAATCCTCTCTAATTGAGTGCTCACAGTCATCGTGCTGGGGCTCGTTGCGTGCACTGGCAGCGTCATTGGGAGCAGACGGCTTGCCGTCGTCAGCATGAGGCGCCATGGCTTTTCTTGTCTCGACGTAGGTAGGTAAATATCGATGCAATGGTTGAGTAAGGGGTAAGATGTTAAGATGTCAAGGAATTGCCAAGAATGTGGGAATCACAAAGAGATGGGGAATACAGGAATCAGAAACAGAGCAGCGAAATGTCAAGAAAGGTAAGTAGAATCCAAGAGTGCTGCCAATCGAGGATATATATTCCCGAACACAATGGCCCAAGATCAATGCCATCCAATGCCCTCTCTTCGTTGCAAAGAAAACCGGCCCCAGTCCCCCGTTCACATGACGATCGATTCGATCCGTGGCGCTGTGCGGTCGCAGTCCCGGCCTAACAACGACCCCGCGACTCGGCCACTCACACACCACAGGGCGAATCTTGGGCCCAGGGCAGATCCAAAAGTCGCAGACTCGAAATGAAGCTCTGGTGGTTGGCCGAGCCCGTTTGTGGAGCCGGAGCAGCTCCCCGGGAAGATACAGACGACAGCGAGCGAGCGAACCTGGGCGCCGGTAACGGCCCGATCGATCAGATATGGGGATGGGAGCAAAAGAAAAGCGGAGCGCGCGATTCTGGTATAACTTTCTCCCCCGTCCCTCCATCGCGACGACCTGCCTGCCCTGCCCTGAAGATATGGGATGTTTCGGATAGGGGCGGCGCATGGATGGATGTGAGGTGCCTATCGTACCCGACAGAAGGAGCGGCTGCACCTGTATATTGTACCACGTGGACCTCCCAAAAATTACCCCAAAATTGACTTTAGTGTGGTTCCATAAGCCGTTTATCAGGTACTGCGAGCACGACAGGAGACTCGACACACACTCGGATTTCTGTGCTCGTGCCGATTCATCTCGGGCTACGACCTTTCATCCCATCCCTAGCGCCGCACACGGATAGGGGCATTCAGCTCGGCCCATCTCAGCCTAGTTCCTATCTCTGCTGTTGGGGCTCTAGTTGCATGGTCGTGCATCGGACCGCATCCGCGGAAGCCGGCCGACGTCGGAAGCCCACCTCGATATCTTTCCGCACCGCGGGATGCTACAGGTTCCGTATGGAAGGCTATCACGATGCATCGCTCGGGGCCGGCGATCGGCGTCACTTCGCGTCTCATCCCACGATATCTGCGATATCTGCGCTGAGATGTCGTCATTGGTAGCAAACTGCCCTGCCTCGCTCAGTGTTGCGGTGAGTGTTCAGGGCCACCAACTCAGGGCAATCCAGGCGTTTTCCCCCAATCGACAGCCACGTGGGGCATAGGGGCTGTCTTTGTGGCGCGGGATACATCCGCATCACATCTACACATCAATTCGCGGGAAGTGGCTTGTTGAGCATGTCATTCCATTGCTTTTGCAGTATGTAAAGCTATCGTACATGATCCTAGTTCTCTGCCTCCACAGAACAGGCAGATCCAAACCTCAGAGGCCAAATGCGTCATCGTGCAACCCCATCGTCCCCGGAATCACACCAGTCCTCCTGTCGCATCCTGTTGTCCTTCCCCCTCACCAAAGGGGTGGCTGTGTAGGGACACGGGCACAGGAGGAGGGGAAAGAGAAAAGGGAGAAAGACATGCAGCTTCGTGTCATTGGCTTGTACATCATGGTAGAAGACCCCCTAGATGGTTCGAGAGAGGAAGGAAAAAATGAATGGGCTTTTGTATGTGTGAGCGACGCTTGTGTCGCGGCCGGGGACGTGTGTCTTTTTTCCATGTCGTTGCCGTGTGCCTTTCTGATGTCATCACTTCATCCATCCCATAGGTTGTCCCATGCCTCTATCCCAGACACCCCATCATTTCCCTAGCCGTCCAACCCCAACAACCCAACTCATTCAAGGAAATAAGACGCTCGGGAGAAACGGGGCCGGCGCAACGAGATGCGGACGGACAAACGGCACAACCGAAACAGCAGCAACAACTCTCCGAAGCGTCTCAACACAAATCTCAGCATCAACACGTTACGACAAGGATGAAAAGATAATGAGAAATTGGAAAACAGAAAAGCCCTCCCCCACCAAACCCCTTTTTGCTCGCATGGGTATATCAACAGCCCCACCCAACACCAAGTTGTAACAGCAAACCGACCACCTTCAAAAGGGTTGTTCAAGAAGTAGATACGATGGGGAACTCGAGAAAAGGGACTTGGCAGGGCGGCCAGGCAACTTTCCAAAAGAAACAACGGCTGCCGCCGCAGACACATCGAGAAGACGACAAAAGGAAGGGAAAGAAAAATGAAGAGGTATCACTTGAAGAAGACAGGAACGTAAAACAGGTGCGATACTTGATGGTGTTCAAGCACCTAGCATGTTTAACAACACCTCTCCTCCTCCATCCTCCTCACCATTTCTCTCTCCCGAGGACTCCTTGGGTTTGCGTCAATGCCTAGGATCGCGCTGATCCTTGTCTTGTCCGGCTTCCCATGGAGGCCGTAGATGTGGTCTTCTGGGCTGCCCACGGGGGTGATGGGTGTATGCGCCGCAATCCCCATGCTAGAGGAACTGTGGCCGGCAGACGTAGCGCTCGTCACGTTGCTTCGCCATGCTTGCTCAAGTACCACGGGGTTGGCACCAGTACCGTAGTCGGAGGCCACTGCGGCCCAGAAGGAAGCGCGGTGGGCGTTGTAAACAGCTGTGAGCCTGCCCATGTCGACCGGGTGGGTGGAACTATAGGGAGCAGGCAAGCCGGCCGATGAGGGCGGCGGTGGGAGTGCTGAGCAGTCGAGCCGGAGCGGGCCGGGAATGTGATGGTGGGGCGGAGCGCCATTCGAAGTGTGTGCCGAGCGGGGTGCTGCCGCGCTGGTGGGTGTGATAGCCCCGCGGAAGCAAGAAGGCGCCATCAATGGGGCGCTGTGGGGGTGCGACTCGTGGAGCGGGGTGGGGTAGCCTCGAGATGCCGTCGGAGATGAGGTACCGTTCGCCAAGGCGAGCGTCATCGAGGCCGGCTTGGGCAGGATCGTGGGCAGGCGCGGGGAGTTATGGTTCGGCCCGGCGGACATGATGCTCGGGAGCTGGATTCCACCGTTGGGGCTATTTGGCCCGTAGGATCCGGCAGATCCAGGCGGCGAAATGGAGCGGCCATCGTCGTGCTCGCGGATTGGCGATGGGATCGAAGTCTGGAGGATTGGCGAGTGCCCACTGGTCGAGGACCCAGATGAAACTGAAGTTGTGCGCTTCCGGCGGTTACTTCCGTGGCTCAGTTGGTGGTAGTGCAATCGACATGCGAGCTCCGTCTTCTTGAGGTGTGCGGCGATGTGCTTATACGGCATCTTTTGTAGGCGAGTCTGCAGGAGATATACTTCCTAGAAAGAGACGACGTGTTAGTTCGATACCCTCTGGCTCTTCTGACCATGGCCGGACAACCACGCCCCGAAAATCTCATATCTTGGATTGCATACCTCGTCCTCGCTCCACGCTCGTCCTCCTCCTGTCGAAGTAGCCTTCCGGTTCTTCGTAATGCCGTAGTCGTGGCGATCCATGGCGTCCGAGGTCGGGTTGTAAGTGACGGGAGGGGCCGTCATCTGCATCGTGGGAGACATGATTCCTATTTCCAGGCTTCTATCGTTCCAACAATATATGTTCGTCCGGTCCAGCTGTTGAACCAGGCGGTATGTCCCGAGAATAGAAGGTTGCGCAAAAGGGGTTGTTCACAAAAAGAACCAGCAGAACTCGCTGCTTTAAGAATCGAAGCCGTCTCGGTAGGGATCGTGTAAGGAGTTGGGTGCTCGAAGTATCTCAGACGCTTCTGCGGAAAATGACAGTAATCTCGAAGAGGTAGCTGGAAGAAGACTGCAAGCGTTTGTCGAAGAGAAACGAGCGACCGGTCGTCGTACAGTAGATCCAGAACACGAGAACGAATATCGAACTAGTCGAGTAGTTTAGGTGTCGAATAAGGAAGTATAATAATCCAGATTATACCGTTTCAAAAGGGATATCAAAGTTTCTCTCCAGGAAAATAAAAAAGAACGTAAGCAGCCAAGCTAGTTGGTCGGATGAAAGAGTGACAATGTTTAGCTGCAAGAAGAGAAAGTGAAAGAAAGGGACACACACGCAACAGCGTTGTGATGTAGGTGAAGATATCCACAAGTATGACCTTGGTAGGAAAGGATAAACAAGAGGAAGGGCCAGCAACAGCGAGAGGGGGAGGGAGAGATAATAATGCCCGCTATTGCTGCATGAAGACCGGCTCGAGGTGCATCCACTCAGATGGACCAGGGGGGGAGGCACACCATAAACTCTTAGACCTGTTACAGACCTCTGTGGGGACCCTGGTCTGAGGGGCCCGGAAAGGTGGGTTGAGGCGGCGCCAGGACGGGTACCTTCAACGACCGACATTGACGAGCGGACCGCCACCACGCTGGGCCGGCACAAAGCTGGGCTGGTCTGCTGGGGGAGTCGCACCAGTCGACTCTGGGAAGCATGACGCTGGGCAGATCCGCAGGCACTTGCTGATGGTCCTGGACCACCTTGGGGCGGGGGGTGTGGGAGTGGGATGGAGAGAGGTAGAGAGGGGTGTGCCAGGGGAAGCGTAAAAAGACACAACCGCGATCCGTCCTGTTCGACCCTTGTCAAGTTGAATCTGGAGTTCGGGAAAAAGGACGTGCGCAGGGCGATTCTGGCGTAAAGCATCGTCAGGCCCATGTCTGTGGTCAGGGCCGAGGAGCCTGGTTGAGCACGACTCCGGACGATGGATCTGTGAAAGTCATGCAGAACGCGCGAGGCGACAGAACGAAACCAGCTCCGCAGAGGCTGGATTTGCGTCTGCCATCGCCCATAGCCGCTGCCGTTCAACGGCCGGCCATCATGAGATGCTCTGTTGTTTCTGCGGAAACGAGATGTCCCAGGTATCGCGAAGCGCTGACTCGACGACGGGGAGACGAGACAACGAAAATAGTTTTGCAGTATTCTAAACATGAGGCCGTGGCCCGATGTTCCCATCACGGTCCCGGCTGCCAGGTCGAGATGGACTGTGCTAGCGCCAGCGACGTGACTGATGACGGACGGGCCAGTTTGGTTCTCTCTGGGCCCTCGGCGAGAGGTCATCGGCCGAGGCAGGGACGAACAACGAGGAGCAAGGAAGGTGTTTACCACGCACGAGGTGGCGAGCCGGCAAGGGACGCGCGAGCGACTTTGCGAATACCCGCCGTTCGACTGCCGAATCCAATTCGAGATGCCGCAACACTTGCAAACCGTTGCAGCGTCGGTGCTTTCGCTGTTTGGACGTTGAGTCGCATCAAGGTAGAATGCAGGTACGAGGGAGCGAAGGTCTGTTTCTGACACTTGGACGTCGTTGCCCCAAGTGTCACAAAGCCGGGCCCTGGTGCTGCAGGGGCTCTGATTGGCTGCAACCCCTTGACCTGAGGCTCTTGCAGGGGTATGTGGGGGGACGGGCGAGGGGTGTTTTGGGGTTAACTGGGTCGCGGTCTCTGCACCTGTCCCGAGTCGTCCATGAGCCAATCCGTTCGTTTGGTTTGACATTCTCGCAGTTGAAACATGAGTGTGTTTCTTTCCGGCCGTTGCAATGTGTTGCAGATGGCAGCTGGAACGACCCTTTAGCCACCGCCTTCAGTTTAATCCGCACCCATTGGTCCCTTGTGTGTCGTTTCTGCCTGTTGCAGCCTGTCTGCAGTCGTGGCCGGCGGTTCACAGAATTAGAATCGGGGCTCCCGAATTCCGTCATTTCCACGCCGAGTGCCATCTCTCCAGCGGGCTGCCGGTCCATGCGGCCAGCAAACGAGGGCCTCGAACAAAATTGATCAAAACTCCAAACAGGCTTGCCGTCGACCCTCTCTCTCTCGCGTGCCCAAATACGCGAAAATCGACTCCTTAATGCACCCCCGCTATTCGCAGGGAGCCTGTGCCAGCCGGTGCCCCTTGCCGCAAGGTTCCGATCGCTTCCGTCGCTGGGCTGGAGTCCTTAAAACTCGCTAAACGGCTGGTGTAATCTCAGCCATGTATCAGCCCTTGCCGGATTGGGCGTGCCTCAAGGCAGGAGAACCCCGCGCACGCACCCCACTTGGCAGCCCCATTTGGGGGCATCGCGAACTCAATTCTCGAATTGGCTTTGCGACGCAGCCCCCATCACCAGCTCACGGTTAAGGAAACACGTGTCGAAACAATCCTGTCTGCGCTGCCGCCCCTGCTTGAGCCCTAAACCGTGAGACGAAGTTTGTTGACTGCGCTACACATCGCGGCGCAAGGTGTCTAAACCGACCGATCCCATTTTGCAAGCGATGCAGCACCTGCAGCGGAGTTTCGGCGCTGAAAGCACGGCGACAGAGCTGTGGACTGACGTTGCGTAAACATCGCAACTCGATGCCCATATCCAACGTGTCGGTCCCCCCCCGCTCACTGATACGCCGCCTCCAGATCTGCCTTTTTTCAGATCATCCAAGAATAGGAACACTGGCGTAGGCGGCCTGGAAAAACAGGCCAAACAAAGGACGGCTCCGCGAATGTGAGAGCGCTTCCTAACGAACGGCCAAACAGCGATCAGAAACACGAACAACCTCGTCTCGACTTTATCCATTGCTTCTTCCACCCAAAGATAGTCGCACCAGGCGATCCAAGTCCCCAGGAGAGAACGAAATACTCGGCTGCAGCTTCAACCGCCGTGTTTGCGCGGCGTTTGGTTCATTGACGGAGGTTGGCCACTCGTTCTATTCCTGTCACGGGCCTCCTCGGCCGTCCTCTCTGCGGCCCGCCAGCGAAGGAAGCCCGCCCGGCGGGTAAGGATGAGAATAGGAGACGAGCTGCCCCGTGAACCTGCCACAACTCTCAAAAGAACATTCCATCTCCCTATTCTTACTATTTTTGCTTCAATTCTTGCATGCGGCTCCTGCAACGGTTGGTCGTCTGGCCGCCTGGCCATCGCCCATCTGCCTCCCAGGTCCCTGGGCCATTGCACCCAAAATAGCAGCAGCCAAAGGGTATGGGGGAAATATAACACGGAGGCGGCCGCACTCTCGGGCGCTAAGCCGAAACGTTTGCCGGACGTTGTCATCGTTGTCACCGACGTCGACGGCGACGATGAGGTGACAAAGTTCGACCTTGTCTCTAAAATTGGACATTGCCGCCGATCCACCGAAACCAAACCGTTGTGAGCATCATGATGCGTCCTACTTTCCGGGAGAAATTTTCTGGATGGCCGTGATCAGACGACCGCCGGCCTTCGCCTCCGGCTCCCATCTCGTCTCAACGACTGCAGTTGGTTTGGCCGCTTGGCGCCTTTCGATCATCGACGATCCCTCTGGGGAAAACAAGACCATCCGTCGAGACCGCCGGAAGAGGGGTGCTACGAACAAGCGTCGAAAGGGGGGAGCATGATAATGATCGCAGGATTCGCCGCCGATGATCTACCCTCCTGGAACTTGAGGTGATACTCACCGATTTTCTCTCTACGGCCCCCGAAAAGTCGTAGCTTTCTTTCTCTGTTCTCCCACTCATTCCCCACTGGGGTCCATCTTTCGATTGCTCTCCTTGGTTGATCCGCAGTCTAAGTGTGTCTAGCATACACAGTCGTAGTTCTTCCCTGCTAATCCCCTTTCCCGGCCGGATGCGTTCGGCCTTTGGCGAGGCCCGATCGCCGCCACCGAGCGGTAGAGGAAAGTCATGGGAAACCTGGAACTTGGCTTCGCCGGTCCTTGCCAACCTAGTACACAATCACTAGCCGCCTAGAACTGCCGATAAAGTGGCCGGACTTATGGTTGCCCCTTGATCACATCTTGCCCTATTTCGGCCGCGAACGAGGACGACATTGCTCACTCTATTATGCACTCAAGCCGGGCTCGCCATTAGGCCAGACCAACCGTTTGGCTCGAATCACTGGCTGTCACACTAATTAGTTGACCCAGCCGAACGCTCTTACAGTAGCCTGGCTTGACAACCAAGGTGGCGCAGGTACCGTCTTCGTCCAGTTCTGGACTCAAGATAATCCGCTTTTGGCTGGCCAAGCGGTTCCGATGACGACGAGTCCTCGGATCCCATCCGGCCGGTCGTGCAAGCCGTAGAGAAGGAAATTAATGAAGGCAGATCATGACAAGGTCATGGGAAGGAAAGAGAGCCGACAAGGGCCCACCCCGGATGATGCCGAGGATCTCTGGGGCGAGAGAAGCTTGTGGAAAACTCTACGACGGTGACTCGTCCTGAGTCCCGATGAAAGCAGGAAAACTGTATGGGGTTAGTTGCTAGTATCAGACGACGCGAGAGACCGCACGGGCAGAATGGAGAGTCGAAGCTCAGGCGAAGATGGTCAGCCCCTGGTTTCCTGTCTCCAAGTTTCTTGGGACTGTTATGCGCTGCATACGCACGACAACATCTCCATACCGTAGCTACACTGCAAAACGTACGCGAACACGTCTAGGGCCACGAACAGACAGTTCTTCGTGGAGGCTCGCCACTCACAACGAGTGGTGCCAGAGGCGCTTCGCGAGACAGCGCGCATGAATGGATATGTGATAATATCACTCGGGCAGCATTCGCTCGAAAGGAGCACCAGAGAAACAAAAAATTCAAGAGGCATCCAGGCTACTCGGCCTCTAGCCATTTAGCCCCGTGGTTTGTCCGATCACTCCTATCCCAGAGCATCTTTTCGCGCGCGATACCGCCTATGAAGCACTGCCCTGTGGAGAACGAGATCCCAGCGTGATAATGTTGCGGGAACCCAACCCAAAGCGATGCTGGAATGGGTCGCAACCGTCCGGAGAGGCCGAAGCGCGATCCGCGTGGGGAGCACATCAACCGCAGACGAGGCCAGGAGGGACCGAGTCCTTCTGGAAGGAAATTCTGTTGAGAAGACCGCTCGCGATGGGCCAGGGCGACAGATCGTATGGGGGAAGGTCAAACCCCTGTCCTGGTGATGCCGGTCAGCGGGGGCGAAAACGAAGAGCGCCAGTCTTGCATAACGAAAGCCCTCCAGATCAACGTGGGGTCGACCGCCTTGACCAGAACGTGACTGCAACGGGGAGAGGTTGACGTCTCCTCCCCGACCGCCCAGATGCTCTGTTTCCGTCGAAACCTTGCCCCTGCCTGCTGCCTTGTGTCGGGCCTCGGAGGTTGAGCAAAGAACCCAACAACCCCAACACCGGACGGATGCCATGCCCCATCGGATGGTAACCGAAAGCACGATTGTCGGCGAGTATTCGTTTGAGCATTCCCGATGGCCGATTTATTCCATGCAAAGAGGCATGCAAGGAGCAAAAAGCAAATTGGCTCGACGTTCCAGTCCCTCGAAGTTGCGGCTTCAGCCAGAAAGGGTGTCGTCGGTGAGTGCCAAGACAAGGAAGGAACCAGGGAGCAGGGTCAGAGATGGTGGTGGGGAACGGCAGGGGAGGGGGTGGATGCATCACGGCAAGATGCGATAAGCGAGCGCCCCATGGCTGCAGAGCCGCTAATTCTCAAACTGCTCCCGTCACTCGAGCTGACACAACTGGAACCCACATCGTTTCAGCGCTTGTGCCCTCTGTCATCGTCTTCCATTGACGACTGCCCGCTGTCATCGTCGAGCTGTCATCCGATTAGGTGCCAGCAACTACCCGCTGCCTTGTCTATCGAAGCAGCATGAACTTGGCAGGCAGCTCTGTTCTGTTCTTCAGCACGATCACGATCGTCCGGACGCCGGACCCTGACTTCCATTATTTCGTCCAGAAACTTGTGATGAACAATTTTCCGAGAAGAAGATCAGGACCAGTGGCAGATCACGACAATACCGCAAAACATGATGGTCTCTCTCTGCCATTCCTCACAGAGCTGCCTTTGCCACCCACTCCCACAGATTGAGCAGCTTTGGATACTGACAGGTGATTTCTCGATTCTCTGGGTGTGCTGCCCTGTGCAGACCATGGCGGCTTCGCCGGCATATACCTACCTATGTCGACGGAAATGCGATAGACTAAAAGGCGCTAGCTTGGCTCCTCCGCCTTCTACGTAGGTGCTACGAAGACGTCTGATGATGCACGTCTGATGATGCTAAGAAGATCTTATCAATCTGAAGACATCGCTGGAGGAGCTCACAGCACGGGCCTGCTATTGCAGGGTCCTATCCTGTACGAAACCCGGGTTCTCTATCACGATTGTTCGGGTTCCGACGCAGCCGATCTCAACATGGCGACCGGTGAGATCGGGCCCTCTCGGCTGCCAGGGGCATGATCGTCACCGGTGAGTTGCGTTTCTCCATCTCTTCCTCTCAGAAGCGCAAGCGCTCGGTGTTTTCTAGTGCGCCCCAAGACGGGACTACCGGCTTTCGCGAACCCGGGAAGCCCTTGTTCTGAGATGTCGGCTTGTGGACAATTGTACGCAAACCAACCGTATGCGCGTCTGTTTGGATCGTCCGGATTTGCATCGATGCTCTGAGATATTGCGCTGCTTTGGGGTTTGCCCTGGGCCCCGAGCCTCTGTTAGGCATGACGAAGGACCGCAGATATCCGAATCCGAAGAGTGTTGCAATTACCACGGTCATCAAGAGCAGCCCTCTTTTGGGCTTCGTGCCTAACCGAGGTCGAGGGTTGCAGTGGACAATGTCGAGGCAGATGGGCCACTGCCATCTTGTCGCTGTCATTATCAAGGAACCGATCATCTGCCCAAAGCCCATCCTCCGTGGAAAACATGCACAAAAGCTCTTAGACACGCTGGCTAAATAGAGGATAGAGGCATGGAGCCCGGTTTCTAGGCTAACTGACATCCCATTCAAGTCCAGGGTACTTCGTAATCTTCCAACACAACGTCAATCCCTTCGGTTTGTTACACGAACAGACGCAAACCTTGTTCCTTCGCAGCTTTTGCGGGCTGAGGCAATATTAGCAGTTGCGGTTTAAGCATGCATTGCAGGTTGCGGTTCGGGGCGAGATTTCACATGCTGGGGGATGCCATTGCGAGAGGTGAGCTCGACAGGGTTTGAGCGCCGCGAGGTTACACAATCAACCACACAGTTGTGGCGGGCAGATGAAAATGCTCCGACTCGGCGCTGATTCGTTGCGTCGAACGGTGCATCTGAAGCTCCCAGGCAGCCCGATGCTTGGCAGTTGGCAGCAGTTAGCATGCAATTGGATGGAGGCTTGACCACTGCAATCCAACGGCGATGAGCGGGCAATAAACGAAGACGGCACGCAGAAGCGTCTGGATGCAGTTGCCATCCAATCGTTGCCCGTTTGGTCCACCGGGGACAGCGTCGTCCGTCCAGGTTCACGCGCTTGGTTCGGCTCCATCAATCATCAATGATGACGGCATGCTAAGCTGCTTCCGTAGTAGACCCCGCGAACTTGCTGCGAATACGAAAAGCAGCAAGCAACCAAGCCTAAATCCGCCGGCCGATTTTTTCTGAGATCGCACAGTGTCCGAACATGCCACTGATTGTATATTGTGCCGATTGTTAGCGGTGATGGGCGCTGGATTTCTCCACCTGGCGCGCCTGCCAATGGCCCACGCCGCTTAGCTCATCCGCATCGCGCTTATCTCAAAATCTATCGCCAGCTGCCAAGCCGACAAGCCCACATTTGCCCGAGCTGGCCAATTCTGCGGCCACAGAGAGACTCGCAAGCAAGTGCATCTCAGACAGGAAGCTGCCACTGCCCGGTCAGATCAGGTCAGACTATCATGACAGTTCCGATTCCGCGATTCTCGTAGCTTCTGCGCCCGTAGTAATACGGGTGCTGTTATCTGCCGTGATCGCTGTCCATCGCTAGCGGGCGACAGGGTGACGTATGTATCGCTCTGTACTGTACACGTCTCCCAAGTACCGCTGATTCACGGCGGATTGGGAGCGCAGGCCAAGCCAAGCAAACGATCAAGGTCTGTGCTTTGGATGGTGGCTGGTAGCGCATCTCGTTAAAAAGATACATTTGGGCAGGTACCTGCCCAGAGGGTCTTGGTAGGTGAAAAACACCAACTTGCAGCCCGTTGAGGGGGGAAGAAATGGAATATGAAGGGTCGAGGACCCCGAGAAACGGGGGAAAGCGCCAGCACGCATTAGCCTGTCTAAGGTACGAAACGCTCGAACGATCTCGTCGAACACAGAACGGGAAAATGAGGTTTTATGGACCAGCTTGTCCGCGACTCCGCGCTCCAGAAAGGCGGGGAGGGCGTCGGGGAACGGATGACTTCGGTACTTGCAGACTGAGGGGCAATTGCCCGTCCCAGTCCAGCCCGGCCTTCACCCCAACTCTGATTCCCACCCCATTCCGCTCTTCTGTGGCCCGTCCTCCCTACTAGCTCCCGTCATCTCTGCTTGTACGTACCGAGCTTACCAGCTTCTCCAACAAGGTCAAGCCCGGGCCAAAATATCCATCTTCCTAGTCACCCAGAACCTGGGAGCTACTTTGTTGAATGTACATGGCCTGAAGCTGGCACCCATCGTCTTTTGAGCGTTCTTGAATCTCAGCGCTCCCGCCGTTGCGGTTACGGTGTCAGTTCATCGCACGCGAGCACACGCGACAGTCAGCCCTGCCTGTCTAGGTTCTGAAGAGCCGAGTGCCGTGGACCTCGCTCCGTCTGCCCTCATCGCAGAACAGCCCCCTCCTGCATCGCGCAAGAGAAAAAGAGACACACACCGCTGATCGCTAACGAATTTGGGACCTCCAGCTCGGGAGCGCCTCTGCCCAGACCCAGACCCAGGGATCCGTGATTGCTCGTGTGGAAGGGGTTTGTACTTACGTACCACCCCCTAAGTTGACGCCTTCCAATCTCCAGCCTCAACGACAGAGCTCGCTCGCAAGTCGTCCACAGACAAACAAGCAGAGACAAGCAGCCCGGAACCCGTCAGCAAGTGCAGGCCCGGAAACAGCATCAGCCAAAAGACAGTTCCATCGAGTGGCAAGCAAAGCCATCCAGCCGGAAGCTTTCTTTCAGTTTTCGACCTCCCGCTGGCCGAGTCACGTCAGCAGGCACAAGCCAAGCTCCCTTGCACCCAGCTGCGCCACCGCGCTTGTTGGCGCCTTTTTATCTGCCGCACTGAGGGTCGGGCGAACTTGGCGGCCCGACAGCTGCGAGAAACGACCGGAAGGTGCGCTCTGCCAGCTGAGAACGCGGCTTTTCTGCTTGGATCTCGCTCTTGACAGCAGACCCACTCACCCCGCTTCATCAGCCGGAAAGGTTTGCGGACGACCCTGCCTGCACACAAAACCCGACCCACCTCGCCCACAAGCTCGCACAGGATCCTTCTCCCCACCCAGCCCCCAGCCCCCTCCCCCTCCGTTCCCTCCAGTCGAGGTACATCTGCCCGCAGGTCTTTGAAGTGCCTTCCAGGTCGTCGCCCGCGGGTCACTCGCGAGTACTTTTCAACAACAAAAAATCAATCCACAATTGTCGCCGTTTGGGATTTTATGCAGCCCTGGTCTTGAGACCGCTTGCCCGTAAGTGCCGTGTCCTTTCCCTTTGTGGTCGCGCCGTGCCCTCAATTGCCTCGCCTCGACGAGTCGCTTTTTTGTCGCGATGGACTCAATGCGCGCTGCTGAGACCGACGCTGGCGCTGCACAATCCTGGCTGCTTTCGCCGTTGGGGAGTGAGAGCCCTGGTGCTGGTGTCGCTGCTGGCGCTGCTCGCTCGCCTCGGCGACTAGCCGGGTTGTTGCGGTCGGGCGCCTCCAAATTGCCTGCGCGTTTTGGTGCAGCGGTGCACGCCCAAAAACTTGGTCGCCACGCAGCAGAGATTGTCATGACGGGTTCATTGCTCTCTGCACCAGGGCGAATTCGTCAGAGGCAGCATTGGCATCAGCAGCACCAACAGCAGCAACCAGCAGCAGTATCAGCAGCGCTTGCTTCCCGCCCGCTTTCATCCGCCAGCACCAATTCTGCTTCGCATCTTCATCTGTCAATTATCGCATCGCGCAGCATCCCCGTCTGCCCATCCATGTACCGGCGCCGGGCCCTGGAGCGAAACGCTTGCTGACCACAATTTGGCGCATCTCTAGACCATGCAGCAGTGGACGATTCCCGCCGCAACCGGCATACCGGAGTACATGTACGCCAGCTCCACCAACCACCCCAATGACCTCCAGTGAGTACCTCATTTCCTTGTACCTTTTCGTATCTCCCCGTCGCCCCAAGACACTGGACCTCCCCGTCCGCCATCTCAAGGGCGCCTGCACATATGTCCCAGACCCCCCATTTTATGTACCCCATGTACTCCTCCCTCCCTGGGCCTCGTCCTGCAAACAAGGGAGCAGAGTAGAGGGAACTGCGCGGCCGAACCCAGAAACATCAGCATCGAGGGCACACATCGTCCTTGCTTGCATACCTACCTACCCGCTACCTCTTCCCTACATACTACATACATACGTACCGGCGTCCTGCTCTCCGTCGCCCTGACTCCTCCCCCCTTTGCGACTGCGACCGCGACCTCGATCGCTCGCGTCGCCGCGTCGCCCGCGTTACCCGTTGACATCGTCGCCCTGCTGTCGCGGTCCGACCTGGCGCTTCGTGCCCAGGCCGTTCCCGACACCAGCCTCGGGCCCCCGTGGCGGCGATGAATAAAAAGCAGCGGACAACGGCCGACGTGCAACCATCATGGCGTCCTCAGACGACGTCGATGCCGTCGCTGCAGCACCAGCCGATGCAGCAGCAGCCGCCACAGAACACGTTCACTAACCACGCGGCCTGGTACAGTCAGACTTATCACGCCCAGCAGCAGGCGCCCGACCTGACTCGGCGTGATCAGCAGCAAATGGACTTCCGATACAACGCGGCCCCACAGCAGCAGCAACCGGCCCAGCAGCAGCAGCAGCAACAACAGCAGCAGCAGCAGCATCAACAACATGCCCAGCACCAGCAGCATCATGCTGCTCCGCCCGTTCAGCCGGCCATGGCCCATGCTCAACAGCCGCAGCCTCCGCAGCCGCAGCAACAACCTCCCGCCCCGGCGCCGCCAGCACCCTCAAGACGGAAGCGCCCGGCGCCCGGCTCGCACCCCCCCGCTCACCCACAACACGCACCCCAACATGTTGTCCAGCACGCTCCGCAACATCCTGCTCAGCACGCTCCGCAGCACGCACAGCAGCATCCCCAGCAACATGTTCAGCACCCGCAGCAGCAGCACGCTCAACATCTTCAGCAGCACGCCCCGCACCCCCAACAACAACATGCCCAGCACGTACCACCGCATGCGCCGCAACATGTTCCTGCCCCGGCACCGGTTCAGCAGCAACAACAAGCTCCCCAAGCCGCGCAGCCTGCTCCGGTTGTCCCTCCGGTTGCCCCTCCGCCGCCCGTGCAACAGCAGCAACCTCAGCCGCCTCCGGCCCCGGCCCCCGTGGTCCAGCAACCCGTGGCTGCTCCGGCCCCGGCCCCGGTTGATGACGCGACCTCCGTCGCCGCTCCTCCCCCCGCGAAGAAGAGCAGAACAAATACTCCCTGGACTCCGCAAGAGGAGCACCGGTTGAAGGCCATGCGTGATGCTGGAAACAGTTGGGCTGAAATTGCCAAGGTTAGAAATGTCTGGACCGACACTAATTTGCACGGGATGCTGACTCTTCCTAGACTTTCCCGACCCGAACTGAAGGCAGTGTGAAGAAACATTGGTACAAGGTTGGTGGAGCCCAAGCACAAACTCGCGGGCCAACGATTCATGCTAACGGCTTCTCAGGACATGCATTATGCCGAGTTTGCCGAAGACGAGGTATCTATCCCTACCCATGACTTACACTTCAAGGTGTTAAATCATCTCCGAATACAACGGATGCTAATGCTAGCTCCCACAGAGCCAAGCCCTCCTCAGCGCCATTAAAGAGTACGAGAATAACAAGTGGAAGACCATTGGGCAAAAAGTTGGCAAACCGGCAAAGGCTTGCGAACAGTATGCCAAGGAGAACTTCCCTGGTATGTTTTACTTCTCAATCTGGCAATCGGTCCTGATTTCTGACACGACGGCTTCCAGACCTTTTTACGGCGCCGAAGGGTAGATAAATCCACTTCGCCTCACGAGCCATGACGAAGCCAGATATAGTTTCGTTGATGTTGTCCATGTTTCCGAAACTTACCAGCTCCAAT
>Ga0247760_1000692_pt1 | contig 35453 bp, 33 predicted proteins | sample UWRJL171409R4_FD_179936 | JGI IMG/M metagenome (GOLD analysis project Ga0247760, IMG submission 179936) | Plant litter microbial communities from Arlington Agricultural Research Station in Wisconsin, United States - UWRJ-L171-409R-4 | ecosystem: Environmental > Terrestrial > Plant litter >... | reverse complement strand
GGACGGATTTGGGGGTTGGGGGGGGAGTGGAAGTTGTTGTGAATGGGACGCCGCTTGGGCCGGTCAGGGTGAGGATTTCGGCTGTTAGGGTGGCGGTGGGCGTTCCTTGGTCGTTTTTCATGGTGATAGTGGTGAGGTTTGCAGTTCTGGCCAGGGAGTTGATAGCTTGAAGCTGAGTAGTCGTTTTGGTTGGTACCCCTTTGGGATCCTTTAAGGTCAGGACGGCCATCTCGGCTGTGATGGTTTCTGTTGGCTGGCCCTGCTCGTCTCTCATTGTCAAAGCGGTGGTTGTCAGGTCGGAGGTAGGGGGAGCGGCTGTGTGAAGGTCGTATACTTCATACTCGAGATTTGGATTGCGACGGCCGCAGAGAGCACGCTCATCAGGAGTCCAGGGCGGTCCTCCGTCTTCTTCTCCAGTAAACGGCACTTCTCGTTCTATAACCCTCCACCCGATTCCGTCCCCCACATGCTCCCTTTCAGCGTCAGAAGCCCAATTCCAGAGTTCCCAGCAGTTCTCCTTGTGGAACACAAATGCTGGTCCGTTGCAGGTAATGATGCCCCAGGTCGCTTGCTCGTATCTTAAATCTAGACAATCCTCGTCTGGTATTATTGCGCGGAACCATTTGCTGAGGTCGTCGTCTTTGATCCATATTGTCTGGAGGTCTCCACCCTGCATTGGCCACTCGTTGTAGGTAAAAGAGGAATAAAAGCTGACAGTTGGGCCGGATAGTCGTCCGTGTTTGGGGGGGCCTGGTATCCGCCGCTCCAGAGAGGACTTGTTGCCGTAGCTTGCGGATGCATTCCAACCCTGGGAGTCATTCCAAGACGGCAGGTAGTCCAGCCATTCGGGCGCATACCCCGCTCGGTTCGCGATTGTGGCCGGCGGCCGTAATACCGGGGTTCCATCGGGGTCAACCCCCGTTGCGTTCCTTGGTCCGATTCTCGGTGCTTTGCGTTTGTCAGATCCAAAATTCCAGGTTGGCAAGACCGGCGATGGGGCGATTGTTGGTGCCGGGCTTCTTCTAGCGCGAGCAAGTCGGGTTGTGAAGAAGGCCTCCCTGCTTTGACTGGGACTAGTAGTCTCTTCCAAGCCGTCGCCCTTGGGGACTTCCTGAAAGCCATGCGAAGCAGGGAGATTTCGGCACCCCCATTCCAAAAGCACAATGAGGATGATTAGGTAAACCGCAAAAACAGCCAGGAAGGGCAAGCGAAGAAATATTGGTCGGTAGTCGGGGGCCTTCATGTTCGAAGTTGAAGGCTGGCGTGAATCCTGCCGATTGAAAGGAAATAACGTGGGGTAGACGGCTGCGAAAAACCCGCGAGTAAGCAGGTGTATCTATTGACCAGGGCGTGGGGCTTTCGTTCAGCCCTTTACAAATACCGCAAGTAAGCGTCGGCTGCGAAAGGGTGGCCATTAGAGAGAAGCTGTTATGCATGTTCTTCGGTAAGTGTAACATGAATCAACAGACGCAAAATATGATTGGAGGGAGGTGATGCGTTTTAAATGAATTCTCATTTGCCGAAGCTGAGTGACGAATTAAACCTAGCGATATTTGCCCTCGCCGTACGGGGACCTGTGCGCCCAAATTGTACCCCAACTTAGGCCTCACCACATGCCACATAACTGGAAGTCTGATACTGTAGTATTATTACACGTGTTGAAGTGCCAAGGTGTGATATCACAGATGCAGCGCCACAGCACCCGACCTAAGATAACCCTGAGGAATGAATATATGTGCCTATTCCTATCTCAACCCCAGTCCTACTATTCGATCAAACTATCTTTTTCCAAACCCGTGCTTCCTGTCTCTGAAATGAAGACCCCGGAACCCTTATTCAGCCCCCAGAATCCACAAAATCAAGGCCATCCCGGAAGAATAAGTCCATTGCACATAGTTTGACCCTAACCAAAATCCTCCCAGTAGTACCCCTGGCGACATGATCAATACAGGGTTACCTAACGTATAGGTAGAATGGAATACAGCCTACAAAAGGCCCTCTCCTCTCCTATATCTAACCTTCTACAAACAAGCAATTCCACTCCTTTCAAGTCATTCATAAGGCACTGCCTTCCGGATCCTCCTGTTTTGCAGCGTTAATATTCGCTGTAACAGCCTCTTTTACACAGGCACAGGCACTGCCTCTGTAATACAGGCCTCCGTTTGCTTCCTACAGCGCCTCCAGCGCTGTAGCCGGCTTGGGCAGAGTCAGGAGGGTGGCGGGGGAAAAAATATGGTCGGATGCGTCATCCAGCTTAATCACCAGTTTCTGAAGCAGATTTTTTGGTGTGGTCGTCGATCCTGTCGTCCGTGGAGTTGCTTCCACGACTTCGTCCGCGATCAACTTCAAGTTGAAGCATCCCAAGCTGCCAGTGCTCGACGTATAAAACCTAGTATCTTTCCCACTAACGTGCATAATAAGCGAGCCGAACAGACAAGCGAGCCGAACACTTTCCACCACCCCACTACATCTATCCTTAATTACACCACCACAACACTAGGAAATAACAATAACTGAATCAGAATCAGAAGAATCAGGCGATTCTGCAGCCTCCTTACACGTGCGTGAATTATGGCCAGGCTTGCCGCACACGCCACAGCACCGAACCTTCGTACGAGACCCCCCTGCACTACCACCATTTTGTCGTGTTTCCTGGACTAACTGCTCCCCTATAGCTTTCTAATCCAGTAGATCCTGTACCTCTTGTACAGTAAGTGACCCTCTAAGCCGTAAACGTGTTTTTTTTAGCTCTCCTTCGCTTACTAAGACCCTTATTAGCCTTTGGTAATGCTGAGACCTCCGTACGTAAAAGAGCTACCTTAGACATTACAGTTATCGTATCTTTAGTTAATCGATCCACAGCAGTTAACATTGAGGTTGGAGAGTTACCCTAATAGTTGGAAATTTAAGTTTTAATAAGCACTAACTGTAAGGTAGCCTCTTAAGGGTTATATAGTGTTTAGGAGGCCTAAGGTAGTGCTGTGGTTAGGCTTAAGGCTAGGGGTGTTAGGGTTCGAATGCGTACATCTAGCTTCGATATCACCCTCTCTAGGTCGTACAGAATAAGGCTAGCTTTAGCAAACCCTCCCTAGATATTCTTTTCTGTAATTAAAGTAAAAAACGCCTCTCTGAATGTATAAAGAAACTTTAACTTACTAATGTGTGTGATGTTCATTTGTATAACTGCTTAATTTAGCAGCTATACGCCTTCTTTAACGGCTTAAAATAATTAACATCTAAGGGTTAAAGTATATATGAAAAGTGTAGAGGTATATAAAGTGTAATAATATTATGCTCTTTGTAATAGTTATTAAATTCTTTAAAATGGTAGCTTTCGTAGCTATTAAGGATTAATAGCTAGTGTGTACTCTTTATATAAGATGCTGTGTGGAAATCGAAGTGCCGAATCTAATCTATGCCTTTTTCATTCATAGTTTAGCCATTATTAGTTATTATAATACACCAGTCAGATAAGAGGTTACACTCTTTATACCAGTTAGTAAGGTGATATTACCTAACTAAGATAATAAATAGTAAGATAACCTAACTTAAAATATTTACTTCTTAGATAACTGTAACCTACTCTTAATTACCAGGCTAGGTCTGTTTAGCCCTGCTACAGCCGTCTGAGGTAATAATTACTATAATGGCAATAATAATACTCATTATAAAGCCAGTCTCGTCGAAATTATAGATATTGTTATTAATAATACCATATTTAACCTTAATATTATACATAAGGACAAACCACTTACGAATAATTATTAAATCTTCACATTTAGCCCTCTAGTAATCGTATTTACGTGTAAAACGCGTCTAAAGTTCTAACTGGCGTTTAACAAAGTTATAAGCCTATCGTACACTAACAGGAGACGTGTTACGTTCACGGAGCAATCGATTAGCTATATCTTCTATGTAAGAAAGCCAGGGGTAGAATGCGCGTGTATATAGCTTAATTATATACTGAATAATCGTTTTCTCTTCCAAATCGGTAAGTTTGCGTGAATTGGCTGTAATATCACGTCGTGCAGGCTGGCTAGCTCGTTGGTCATAGAGAGTTGTAATTGATACGTTATACAGCTTAGCTGCGCGTCGAAGACTAAGTTTTGAGTTGTTTTTGATAGCTTTCAGAGCTAAAATAATTCGAGATTCAATTAGAAGTGAATCTATGGTGAATTGGTGGTAGGATTGGCGAAAGAAGTTGGAGGGTTGCGCTGCGTCGGAAAGTGTTTGGCTCGCTTATCTGTTCGGCTCGCTTATCATGCATGTTAAAAATTTAACAAAATCTATATGGTAGTATCTGAATGTAAGGCTGAATATCTGTTACATAACTAATATTTGCAAGAATGCCTGATCAATGGATAATGGGCTTTCGGTGGCTGAGCGACACTTTCGGGCGGCCGCGAAGGAATAGGGCTTGCACTGGCACTGATGACTAGTGAGTGGCAGCCGGGTTCTGGCGGAGATGGGACTGCACTCCCGGTTGGAATCCCTCCGACGGTCTGGAGAGGCACCAGCATCTTCTCTTCTCTCTTCACCTCTGCCACCGTCTGCGCGGAGTCATACTCGGCTGAAGCAGGTTTTGGACGTTTTCCGACAACCTGGAAGACCTGATCTGACATACGACGCAATGCGCGAGTAAATGACTCGGCAACCTCATAAGCCACATCGACAGCCATATTGGCCCAAGCAAAAGGTGCCATGATTTGCCCAACACCCCATTGCGTTTCTTCATACTGCCCGTAATGGGGTGCGTATGTGAGGCAGATGTGCGTTTTCGTCGTGATGGCTAGCCAATACACAGCAAAGGCAAGAATGCCGAGCGTCAATACAAAATAAACAACCAACACGCACCGCAGAGTCGCAGGACTCGACTTTGTCCGGTATCCCTGCCGTGACAAAGCGTGACGCAGATAGACCCAGCTAGCAGTCCACGCAGCGAACAAGACAACCGCCATACATATAATTAGGATTCTGTCCTTGTTAACGTACGGCCGAGCCACCGCTTCCATCCAAGGATGGGACTCCGGGTCGAGGTTATCCCTGCAGATGCGAAGGATGCCGTCCATGGTTCGGTGCGACGGTAGGGCAACGGCAACCTCCGCGGCGATCCCGGTGAGAAACATGACAATGACGCAGCCCCAGAACAACCGCCACCTCTCAAGAGGGTCAAAGTATGCGCTCAGAGAAAGATTGGAGTTCCACTGCGTGAGAGCGACGACCCGGCGAATGACGGCGCTCTCGTACGGCTCGACATCCGGCCGATACTGCCGGGCGCAACAAGCAAGACAAATAGCCATGCAAAATAGAATATTCGTCCATATTGCTCTCTCGTGCAGTCTTTTCAGCCAGTGCGGTGGATGGTGCTTAACCCGAGGCCAAAATGCGCGGAGCAGCTCTGAGGTCGCGAATTGGACGGGACCGAAAAGCACAGCGAAGAATAGCTGTGCGTAATACGATATAATGACCTTTACGATTATATCAGCCGAACAGCATTCTCATTGACACGTAGAGTGAGGATGAAGCCCTCCAGCCACATACTCCCGTTCCAGCGAGGTCAGGCTGACCGCTTCCACTTGCCGCCAAGCAGATGGTAGGACAATCAAGGACAACCTCGCGCAGCTGATCATCCGGTAGTTTCAAGGCAGCCAATTCGGTGGCACTCCCAACGGAGCAGGCCGATGCGCTCATGTTCAAGGTACCATGCGTGCCGACGGTGCCGGAGCGAAGGGCAACTAGAGACGAAATGACGGCCGGGAACACATGGGACCCATTCTCATACGATTTCGCAAGGTCAGAAACGCTACGGCGGAGATAAGTATCAATTCAAAGCTTTGAGTGAGACTTCCGACTTACTGTGAGAGGGATGGTACGTTATTGTGCATCTCTGCTACGGCTACCGCCACCACTGTTCCGATCACCAGAGCCAAGAGCGCCAAGGCGACGAGAGAAATGACACATCCCACAAGGACCCTATTCTCAGAGCCAGAATGCGGCGGTTGGAAAGAGGTTCGCTCGGATTCATAAAGTTCGGGCCGACCTGGTGCAAGGTTGGACGCAGATTGATGGACTGGTGGTTGTTTGCAACGGTGCCTCGGTGGGCTCGGAGACGTTAAACTCGATGTTGCAGGGCCGCTGAAGAACAGTTTTCGCCAAACAGAAAACATGGCTGCCCGGATTGGGGTTTCTGTTCTTGTGTTGATCGAAGGCAGGTTGCCAAAGTTTGAGAGCAAGGAGATTATGGCGGGAACGAGAAGAGCACAAATGTTCAATCACCTACTCATGGTAAGCCCCTTGCGAGCTTGATCGCACATTGTAGCATAACTATAAGTACTTGGGGCAAGCAAACGGTCCGATAATGCGGTCAAACCTTGAGGCAAGCCAGCTCGCGGTTTACTTGTGAGGCTGAGACTGCCAAGGGTCTGGCCACATGGCTCGTCCTTCCAGAAACGTGCTGGAGTATCTCATCGAAGTGGGCCTTTTCACCAAAATTCCGCGCTTTGCCTCGCCTAAGGAGATTTGACGTCGACGAATATGCACCAACCTCGACTGAAATAGAAGCTTTTGTCTTAGCTGGAATCCCCAACCTCCTTTGTTTTAATAATCATACCTCTGCTTCGGCCTAACTATTCAACCCGCAATCAGTGGCAGCCTGGCCTGCTTGCCGTAACAATCCAGGGAATTGCCATAAAAAAAAAGGTTAACACATATTGAGAATCGCAGCTAACCAAGTGCCTTGGTCGTCGACAGTGCTCGGAGCTTCTACTCGGAGCTATGTTGGATGCGGGTATTGGACGCTGAGAAGGTGCAGCGGTGGGGATTTGCTCTTCAATTCGGAGCTGGCATCTCCAAAGTCGTGCTGCCGGCTCCTCTCCTGCCGCCAGTTGGGCGAAGGGGTATTTCGCCGCCCCAGGTTCCGGATCGCAGCTGCGCAGACTCGCTGCCCTGGCTGACTCGGCTAGCAGAAGGCACAGCCTCGACAATGGGAAACAGGATGTGGTGCAGCCGCTGCGGTGGGTCGCCCACTTTCCGAGAACATTTCGCAATCCCAAAAAGCTGTGACTGCGCTTCTCTCGTCCGGAGACTGGTGACGCCGTCCAAGCCCCCGCCTTGAAGCTGAAGGTCGTGCCGAGTGGGTCAAGAGAGACAGTACCAGACCCAGTACTCGAGCTGCCTGGCCCTGGCAGCTGAGGCAGAAATCTATCTTTCGGCCAGGAAGAGGCCGAGTAGGCACTCATTGCCCAATGAGCGGCGATCTAGCCCTGTGCAACGTCGGCAACGGGACATCCCCATTGGTTAGCGTTGCAGAGAACGTGTTTTCCATCCCCGGCTCCAACAATAAGTTTGTCCCTAACAATAAGCTAGGGGGCATATCCCTTTTCCGTCGATGCTATCCAATGTGTGGACCCTGCCTTATTGTGTCCCAAACATCATGACCGAATCCCCAAAACCTAGAGTAGCAACTCGTCATACAACCAATTCAATCTAAGACACCTTTGGTTACCATTTCTACCTTAGCACACCCCCTGACTTTGACCTTCGCTCCCCGCCACCATCCACAAAAAGGTCAAAGCCGACTGAGCGACCCACATTCACAAATACTGCCACACCTTTTGGCACAACGAAAAGGATAGCCCGGGGAGCCATTATCTTTATAGATGCGGGCTAGCTATTCCTCCGTCACGTCCTAGTGGTTGAAGGTCTCAATGGCAGTCCAAGGGACCGTCTTGTCTCCGCAATATGCGACCCCATCTCGCGAAAGGGGGACTTCCTGAAGTACCCAGACACGGCCGAACTACGGCCGGCGGAGTAGCAGTTGAGCGAGCGCGGGAGCTGATCGGTCCTGCCGTGTGATACTTCGCCAACCGGGCTCTCGTTGTCAATGAGAAAGTCCACGGCGGTACCGCTGTCATGCTCCGCATAACCAAGATAAATTACCACGCTGGTTGCCTGCAAGTAGATGCGAGACATGAGTGTGACCTGATGGTTCCTTTCGGGCACGTTGGCCTGGCCGATACACATGGCATCGATCCATAGTGTCCGTGGCCGGTCTCGGAGCCGTAGACGGCGGAGCGTTCGCAAGCAGCTGGAAGTGACAGAGGGTTGGCTGAAAGAGTCGGTCGCGGGGATCCGGACCGAAACGGCTGCGATATCCGAAGAGTCTCCCCAGGTGTACGACAGGGCTTCGTAAGGCGGCACTGTGTCGAGTTCGGCACAGAACAGCTCGCAGACGGCATCCTCCTCTTCCGTCACAGGCAGCAGAGAGATCAGCCGAATGTGCTCTGGGCCATCGAGGTGTTGTCGGGGCTCTCCACGCTGTGCTGCAGCATCTCGCGGAGAGCACTCTTCCACGATAGGCATTTAGTGTCTGGTAGACCTCGATCCGCGATTTAAGGAGCCGGTTCGCTTGTGGGGTCCGGCGCATCACCTAGCTGCTCGTATTTCGTACCTCTACTTAAGCGCCGACGACATACAACGGCCTGAGCAGAAGGTGCTCAAAGGAAGGAACCTGGGTCGGAGTAACCATTTTCTTTCGGCTACGCTGTTGTCAATAACGTACGTGATAAGCGAGTGCACCACTCTAGCGAAATGCGGCGGAGCCGCACGCAGATATTTGCTTGTAAATTGTTAGAGGCCTTATCAATTTCTTATCATGTTTTTGCGTGCAGCTCCACCGTATTTGCTAGAGTGTTCACTCGCTTGCCTGGTACACTCGCTTATCACGTACGTTAGAGGTACTTTGTATCACTTTGACGGTGCCTACCTACTTACAAGGAGCATCGCAGTGGTATTTACACGATTTCCGAAAGCTGAAATCAAGGCTTATTATAGTCGTAGGTGCAGTTGTATTATTTCTACCACCTGTATACCCTCCGGGCTGTAGTCAGAGCCCCGCACGCCAGCTAGAGCTCGTACGGTAGCCTGTAAATTCCGCAAAACTATTTAATATAGAAAATTTTACAAATCGACTCGCAGCTAAAGAAATGAACTACCTCGTCGCATAAGAAAAATATCCACAAAACAGCCCCTTACAATACAGTGGTCTACACCACTGTAAGTAGTATAACTACAGGGCACTCTAACCCTAACCCTGAAAACAATAAATGCTAGTGAGGTTAGGAGAGTGATTTTAGATAACAGAAATTTTATAAGCTTATAAGTGCTAATACAGGGGATGACCCCCTGTAATTCCGTTGCAGAGTACGCAGGAGCGCTATAATCCGCAATGCTCTGGCCACTGGCCTAGAATAAAGGCCTAAAGTGACCTAATCCAATAAAGCCTATAGCCTATAAGGGCTATAGCTGTTAATTTTCTAGCTACTGAGTACCCTATAGTGTGGTTACGTACCCCGAAACCACTAGCCGAATCTTCTGGAACCCTAGAGGGTTTCAGAAGATTTCAACCCACTTCAAGGCCCTTTAGGGCCCCTAGAGCACTCCGAACCTTCTGGAATTCAAGGGGATGAAACCCCCTGAATTCAGTAGGGCTACTGCCTTAAAGAATCAACTAGAACATCACAGTAGACACGTCAGCCACTACATTAACAGAACCACGTAGAATAGTTCAGAACAGTATTATTCTATTATTATATTAACTCGGGGCGTTTGTTCAGGTTGACCCTGTTGTTCTTTTTTTAGGCTCTGTGTGTAATATTACTGTAGCCGTTTATGTACATAGCGATGCGTTCTCTGGCGCGTGCCACCGTTAAAAAGGGGCCGCGCCGCGCAGTTCTTTGAACCGTGCTTCTTTCAATCAACAATCGATCCGACGATTTTTCACTACAAAGACCTCCGATTAAAAGCCCAGTGACATTCTGGCCCTTCGATCGAAGGAAGATGACCTGATCCGCGGTTGCGTTTCCTTTGTTATTCCATGCTAGGCTCCGTTCCATGCTAGGCACCGTCACATACTAGGTTTTGTTCCATACTAGGTACGTATCTGTCTTTCTACGTCAGTTGCATTTGTGTCCCTCCGATCGAAGGACCAGTAGTCTGGGAGTCGGCCTTTCAGCCCGACAATAACGTTCTGTGGGTGTGGTTCTTTTTATGGTTTCTTCCCTGTTACGCCATCGCACCAGTTTAATATTAGCTAGTTCCACTTTATAGAAGGCTTTAAAATTCTTCCAGAGCCTCCCACAGCTTATAACAGGCCCTCTCCTCTCCTGTATCTAATTCTAGCTAAGCAAGCAACTTTACTTAATTCTAGTTATTACACAAGGCACTGCCTTTCCGGATCCTCTTATTTCCAGCGTTAATATTCGCTATAACACCCTTATTTACAGTAGCACTGCCCTGTAATCCAGGCCTTCGTTTGCTTCTTACAGTGCCGACAGCACTGTAGTATAGCTTAAACCGGTACACACTTCTTCCTTTAAGCTACAGCTGCTATACTATAGCCCTATAGGTTCCTGAAGTTTAATAATAGCATATAGGCCTAAGAGGCCTGTAGGGCCCTGTAAGCCTCTAGCTTATCACAGGGTTACTTAATAACTTAAGGTGTTTGTTTAGGCCGACCCTGTCGTTCTTTTAGGCTCTGTATGTAATATTACTGTAGCTGCTTTTATACATTGAACTGGTGCGATGGCGCAACAGGGAAGAAACCACAAAAAGAACCACACCCACAGAACGTTGTTGTCGGCCTAAAAGGCCGACTCCCAGACTACTGGTCCTCCGATCGGAGGGACATAAATGCAACTGACGTAGAAAAACAGATACGTACCTAATATGGAACAAACCCTAGTATATGACAGTGCCTAGCATAAAACGGAGCCTAGTATAGAATAATAAAGGAAACATAACTGTGGATTAGGTTGTCTTCCTTTAATTAAAGGGCCAGAATGTCACTGGGCTTTTAATAGGAGGTCTTTATAGTGAAAATCGTCGGATGATTAATTAAAAGAGCACGGTTTAAAGAACCGGGCGGCGCGGCCCCTTTTTGACGGTGGCACGTGCCAGAGAACGCATCGCTATGTACAAAAGCGGCTACAGTAATATTACATACAGAGCCTAAAAAGAACGACAGGGTCGGCCTGAACAAACGCCCCGAGTTAATAATAGTGGTTAATAGGAGCGTATTTAAGTTTAGGGTGCCGTTTATATAGTGGTGAAGAAGAGTAATATGTAGATAGCGGTGTTGGGAGTTAAGTTGAGGAGGTGTGAGGGGAGGATTGCGATTAGCGGGTTCCCTGTCACGATGGGGGAGTTGAAGAGCCGCGTTGGGGAGTGTTGGCTGCAGTGAGGACAGATTGCGAGTGTCCCAACCCACCTTCAACTCCTGTCGGTGCCATCGTCGGCGGTATCAGTAAGCTATTCAGTCATTCCGATTTCTAAGTCGCCCTCATTGTAGATACGTACGCTTACCGTGGCGCAGCCGTCCTCGGCCTCATGGCCCTTGGCTTCTTCTTCATCTAAAAGGATCGACCAAAATGACAATAAGTCAGCCAGCGCCTGAGGCGTCCTCACGATCTACGAACCTCCCTTCACCGGTAATTAGCCCCAAGAGCAGTCCCTCAGCGGAAGACCTAATAATGCAAAGGTACGACATAATACGCAGAAACCGCAGAGCCTAGGTTCAGATAGTTGGGGCCTTGAGACTCATCTGCTGCAGCAACAGACCCAAGCCCATGGCCAGAGTCTACCGCTTAGTCGGCCAAGTGGTAGCTTTTCGAGCAGCAACACGAGCCACAAGAAGGACCAAGGGGTTATGGTGGGCAGCAGGATGTGGCGCAAGGGGCTGCTGGTGTGACGACCCTGCAGGCCGTCACTTGGGCCAGCGCGGCCCGATGATGCCCCCCGCGAATAGAACGCACCGTGTGCACTGGGTCAGGAAACAGGAGGAACTGTCTGTCTTGGCAAGAATGTTCTGTGATCTGTTGAGGGAGGCCCACAGAACAACAGAGCAAAGGTACATGTTACCTCTCGATAGCCTAGTATAGATGCCATCATCGTCGCCACGATAGCTTTGAAGAATCTTGGTTCCCCAGGCAAGTAATCACAGTGTTAATTTGTGCTTTACTGTTCATCTTGCCTGTGTATTATAGAGCAACGGCTTATATTGATAGTTTACTACGTCTAAAAGGACTTGCTTCATCATTCAGTCTCCTGATCACACAATCTCTAGAGCGTTGAAAAAATCGGACTCATCAAAAAGAAAGGGGATCCTGGCCACGCGACGCCAAGAACGCCGGCTTTCCAGCGTTGGGAAAAAGATGGCTCTAGAAGGTGCCAGAACTGTAGATTTGTCAGAAGTGGCCCACGTCCAAGTTTAGGGCCCCCATCTTGGTCGGTGATCCCTGACCCCGCTTATGGCCGTTCACCGTTTGACAAGGTTCAGAGCGTGTAAGTGACCTGCGTTTACGGCGGCAAACACACCTTTTTTTATAGAGCTTAGCGGTCGGGTGAACATTCTTAGATGTAGCACGTGTCGACCCAGGCCCAGGCGATCCCCCGCGCCCGGGCCTCGTTGCAGGCGTACTCGATTTTTTTGAAGCCGTTCTTCGCCCGCACCGATCCGGTGGCAGATTGAAACTCGTGAAATGTGACCTCGGCAGCGCCCCATGTGTGCGACAGTATGGCGTACCGTTCTGGGATCTGCGAGCCAAAGAACTCGTACAGCTGGAAATTATGGACGTCAATAAGACGCATGGCGAATGTTACGGTGAATGTCGTGAGGCCTGGCTTGAGTTGGTGATTGCGGGGAAGTTTCCCAAAAGGATGCCATTGAAAATCAGGCATCCACCAGGTCACGCACGCCCTGGATTCAGCCTGCATTCAAGGGGTCAGGGAATTGGCCCAAATCGCACACCCTCTGTCGGCTATAACCCTAACCCAGGCGCAGAAATGGCCTCACAAATCCCCCTTTTGCCATCTCAGCATATCCTCACTGAGCCAATTTTCTCCGCCATCTCAGGCGTCATCATCTCACCAAACATCATCCCATGGACGTAAGCCTCCCCAACCAGCGTGTAGCCGCCTTTATCAGGCATGCTGCGAAGGATGAATGGCGTCCTCCCACCCTCCAACAGCCATACCTCGTCTTCACTCTCCAATGACTGCGGCCCAAGGCCGATATACCCCTCTTCTGTTAGGAAGAAAGCTCGGTATGCCCAGGCAGTTGCGATGAGAGAATCGATTAAAAACACTTCAGATGTCCTGGAATAGCCGCTCGTCATATCGAGTATCTCGTCTGGAGAAGGCAACCATCTAGTGGTGTTTTCGTCTAGTGCTGGGAGGAGCATATGTTCAACAAGATCACTGCAGCTGGGCGGTAGATGAAACGCCCACCACGACCGGAAATTCTTCGCACAGTCGGCCATAGGGAGGTCAGTAGGTAAGGCGTTGGCGACCAATGTACGGCAGAGGGTTTCTGCAGGTGTTTCGCCTTGGCCGGTACATATCTCATGCCCGTGCCTTATTTGCAACAGGCTCTCCATAATACTGTCCCGATGTTTTCCGAAACTGAACAGTGGGACGTTGCTTGCCGACAGTGTAGCAACTTGTACCCCTTGCAGGGTCGCGGCACCGTCGTCGCCGAGGTAGAACTTAAAGCCGGCGGTCTCGTCTGGGAAGCGTCAAACGCAGGAGTGGCATTGGCAGACTGACGTAGCATCAAGAATGGGTTGGGTCTGAGGGAGGTGAAGTCGGGCACCCACGAAGGAAGTTCCTTGAAACGCTTGGTAGAAGCATCTTCAACCAAAGCGAGGAGCTCCAGGTGCGGCATGTTTGTCAGGATGCTCCATGCGGCCCGGATTTGTACCTCTACCTCGGAGAGCTGACAGTCGGGCGTCCCGAGTGGATGAGCGACCCCGGGTGGTAGGAACGCAGAGACCAGACTGTGATATCCGTAGATGAAGTCCCGTTTATCAGTAAACTTCCGGCCGCGTAGTTGGTTCATAATGCTGGACATTATCGCGTGGACGTACTCGGTCTCCGTCATGTGTCCATGCCTTGCGCGGACCCAGCCTGCCCCTCGAAGGCCGTCTTTGATGTCCCTTGCCGTGCCCTCTAGGCTGGAGTTGCGCCCAAGTACTTCCAAGATTCGCGTCGCGTATTTTTTTGCAGTGGGATGAGTTTGGAAGCGTTTTTTGAGGGCACGTTTCGAGCCGGGATGGGATAGGGACGTTATAAATCGGCATAGGGCCCTCCAGGGCGTCGCAAACAACCCCAAGACCATCACAACATCATGGCTGCGCTTAACAGACTTCAGGATGACTTCCTGCACCACCCAACCCCGCAAAAACCAGCGCCTCTGTGCCAAGAAGTAGAAGAACTGCAAGTGATCGTCTCTCCACGCTGAGCAAACAGTCTCGCCAAAGTGCGCAACGAGGCCTGGATCAGTGCTGTTGGCGTCTTCGAACCTCAAGAACTGGTCCCGAAGAGTTTCTCTTTTGCAGCATAGCAAAGGAAGTCAACGGTACTTTCCGTGATGCTGAGCAGCTTCCCATCACACATGACGGAACACATAGCAGGAGGCTCTTGGTCGCCATCCTCTTCGTCGGTGTCCGAGACAACGGCGGAGCCCCAGGTGTAGGAGAGAGCGCAATGGCTGCAGCGGATCGGGCAGCAACTGAATCAGGCGGATCGCGTGCCCCAGGGGCAAACCATCGTAGGAGTAAAATGTCATTTCCACGGTCTCTAGGGAGACGGCCGGGTTGACGCTCTTCTTAGGTAAAGTAGGTGAGTAGAATACCGCGATTTTGATGGCAACTGTTGGGTCCAGAAATTTCGCGTCTTGACAAGCCACTGTTGCCTGCCAGCTATCCCGAGGAGCACCGCTGGCCAATAGTATCCCAAGGATAAGAAACGCCGACAACCGTATTGATTGCAGTGGGTGGTGAATGACAGTGCTTCTTTCCTCGTCAGAGGTTGAGCGCCCCCGTTGAACTTCGACCTTAGCGTGTCACAGTCGGGGGCGGACAGCTCGAGGTGGGACGTCGGGTGGGGAATTATATCCGGCTTAGTGACCCGTTGGGTACCCATTATTAAACGGTAGCTGTAGTGAGGTACCCTGACATTCAACGCACGAATGTCCCAAGTCAACCGGCTCAGAAACGCTTGACCCCGAAGGCACACCGCCCATTTTGGGCAAGTAACTAAGGTACTGTCAGGCAAAATCCAACAAGTCGCGCAGTCAATGCTCATCTTTTCCAGCTTAGGGTTGCGCTCGTAGATGGGCCAGAATTTTACTCATTCAAGTTGTGTATCATGTCATAAAACTCATCAAGGTACCTAGAGAAACGTTAAGTATTCAGATATAGCCGCTGAAAACAAGTCACCACAAAATGACAACACGTGGTGTCAAGTTCCCTCCTGACTCGATATCCCCGGCTTTTGGGCATACACAACGTGCCTGGAAAACGCCAGCTATTAGTACAGGTTTCTCCATGGTAGTTGCCACGACACATCAACTCACACTGGCCAATAAGCGTGGATCCGTCGGTTTCTTATATCTTTCCTCACATCAACGAGAAACACCTGGACCTGCTCCGCGGTCCACCCCAGTACCCGAGTAAAAGCTTCGACACTCATCCCGTATAGCCCATCCGAGAAGTTTGCATCGGCAAATAGACCTAGAGGTAGGCACGATCTTTCAGCAGGGCGAAGTCTAGCCAGAGTAATACAAAGTAATACACCAAGAAAAAGACTCGACTTACCAAGCTCCTGATACTTCCCAGCATTTGACCACGCACATTGCGGCCACTTGTACCGTTTCTCGACGACGTTCACAAACCCAGCATCACGAAGCTGATAACCATAAAGCTTGGCTGAGTCCAAGGGGCTCCTTATGGCCTTACCGGCTTCTAGTGCGTGTCGACACCATTTTGCGAGCGCCGCGTCTTCAGCTAGTGTGCCATCATCGCTCAGGGCGGGGAAGACAAAGTCGGCGAGCTCGATCCAACCCCCAGGGGCCATATTTCTAGATAGGCAGCGAGAATCAGAATGGAAACTTCGGACAGTGGGTCCAGTAAAAGAATCTGAAAGACATACTGGAAGCAGTTCTCAAAGAGCTTCGGCCAATCCTTGATGGCGCCCGTCATCATCCGGCAGTGAATGAAGTCAAACGCCTCGGAAAAGGTCCACGGCAACTCGACGTTGTCAACGTAGAATCTCAGATTCGGCGGGACGCTATCATAATTGAAGGTTAGCTCCAAAGGGCGTTCCGTAGCGATCTCTTGGGATCGGTTGGTGAAATCAACTTGCAACATGGGCTGAATTGGGCTCAGGTCGATGCCAATGACCTTAGACTCGGGATGTTGGTCGGCTGTTTGTTTGTCAGCATAATAGATGCGATGATTGAACGAGGAAGTAACAGACCAAAGTCTATCGCCCAGATGCCAGTGCCTGTGCCGATGTCGAGGACGCATCGAAAAGGGGTATCCCCAGCCCTTGCCGCCGGGCAGGCACAGATATCACCGTCGTATGTCAAAAGGAACATGTGGTGCTGAACATCTAGACGGTCGCTCTCTTGCTCATCATTGGGAAGGACGTAGTCGGCGGAAGGGTGGTAGATTCTCCCGTGCCTCTCGCGGACCCTCATAATGCTCGACGTCAGAGACCACGACGTGCTGGGGATCGACTAGTGGCAAAGCAATCAGCAGCTGCGTGCGAGGGGGTTGTGTCGCTTATAGAGTCCCTATTACCGTATATGCTGAATCTCCATCATGGTCGCTGAAATCGTCGGGCTCCGGCTGGGACAAAAGGAGTCGCGTTAGCGGTCGGGAAAGCTGCAGATCAGAGATCTGGAGGAACACACATCAACGGGCGGCTGCGGCTGAGCATCAGATTCGAGCACACTGGCACTGGGCTCCTCCACCGGGCGTGACGGCGATTGCGAAGGATTTTCAGTTCTGTCATCCATGTCGATGCTGTGTGCTTGGGAAGAGGGAACCTGGCAATGGGAGCGGGAGGGAATGGTCCCGGTATTCCAGGCTTTACCGCATGAGGGCGGGCCGCGATTCTGGGAAACCCCGGGCCATGTCGCACGCCAACTTGATGCAAAAGCGCCTAAGCGCGAAGCAGCATGCAAGCCCACAGAAGGCGCAAGCCAATTGCGAGATGCAACGGCAAGCCCACGGGAAAAGCCGTGGCTAGGATCGCAAGGTGGTGTTCGCTCGTTGGGTGACAAAGCCGACCAACCCTGCTGTGGTACCACGGGGTTTATCTGGCGCTAGCCAAGGCAGGAAATTCCTGCAGAGCACTGGGCAGATCGCCGAAATCCGGGGGGTTCTGTCCCGACAGGTTGGTTCTCACCGGTTCTGAGACTCTCGACCGGAAACAAAGCCTTCCGCTGAACATGGGGCAACAGCTGCGGCTTCAACACAGGGGATCAGAGACTCGACGCGCAAAAGTTCCAACAGGTTCGAGACCGACTCCGCTTTTAACTTCGAGCTTCCAAGCGGCAGGCGCGAGGCACAGCTCCGAGCAGAAAAAGCAACTTGTGCACGCCGAATGAAATGCACAAAATCTCCAACCCTGCAAATGAAGTTCACCGACTCCACCACATAATTTGGGCCTTCGCCGCAGCGCATCACTCCTCCTGGCAAGCCAAAATCACGTCCGCAGCTCTGCCTGCGACGGCATACAGTGTCGACATCATATGCGCCGTGACCTGAAACGGCAAGATGCCTGCATCAACGACATGCAACTTCTTGGTGCCATACACCCTGCGACACGTTCATCAGCATTTGGTCTTCCTCTTCCCCTTTCAATGTGCACTTGAACAGAATGACGGAATGCACTGCACAACAAAAAGAGAACTTACCGCAACTCAGGATCCACCACACCCCCAAGATCTCTCGGCAACATCGACGTCGCGCCCACCCAATGACTCGCCCCAAACATGCTCTGCCGATAATACGCGAGGTACTCCGCATCAGTGCCATTCGGTCCAATGGGAGGGTTGTAGTACGCGTCAGTGACGACATCCTTGAAGGGCGCAGCGGCAAACACAGCGCGAGAGGCTCTTGCGGCAGCGACGGCAATGGCGACGTCGAAGGGATCTTCGAGGAGCCGGGGCGTGGTGATCGGGTGGTCGAGGGGGTTGGAGGAGTTGATGTGCACGTGTCCTCGCGAGAGGGGCATCAGGGGCCAGAAGGCGGCGGTAAGGCTGGTGCCGCCGCTTTCGCCGAGGAATTCGACGATGGGGACTGCGGAAATGGGGGTGGTCAGTGATCAGCGGTCGCGTCCGTCACTGGCAGTCTAGAAGGTGGACAGCTGACTCACTTCGATGCGTGGTGATGAGGTCGATGGTGGCGTTGAGAATCGCCTCGGCACCGTTGATGTTGACGGCTGCTCCAATGTCAACAAGACTTTGAGCTCGGGAGCGAAGACTCTTAGCCGAGGCGATGTCGAGGACGTGTGATGCCGCTGTCAGGGGCCAAAGCTCGTCGATGTTGACCAGGGAGACTGCAGGTCCGAAGAGACTCCTGTTGTCGATGATGGATGTGTCGTTTTGATACGCTGTCGACACAAGGGCATAAGTTGCTGTCCCGGGTTGGTCCTGCACACTCATGTTAAACACGGGGTTGTTTCAGTACCGGAAATGGAGAGAGGTCTTACGTTGAGGTTTGTGCCAACACCCAGCAGATCGACAACCTGTTTGATGCCAGCAGACTTCAACACACTAGGCTTTCCAATCCCTGATCTCTCCAAGATAGGGGCCGATGCGAGTGATCCCGCCGACAAGATAACCCCCTTTGTTGCGAAGGCTTTGAAACTGTTTGCCGGTAGGACACTCCCGTCGGATGGTAAAAACAAAACCCCCGTGGCGGTGGTGTCGTTGCCAAACAAAACTTTATCGACCTTGTGTGTTGCGAGGACTGTGAACTTTGGGCGTTGCTGACTCGGTGCCCAGAGATAGCCATCTGCAGCCGAAGAGCGACGGTTCTTGCCCGTCACTGGGTCATACCATATCGTGGACATGGTGGATGCCGCGGATACCTTCGCCCTATTCGACAAGTCATTGCCGACGGCAAGGCCGGGAAAGGCGATGGGAAGAGCCTTCTTGTAAAGGGCAACTGCTCCCGGGATTCGCAGCGGCGTCTGCCCGTCTGAAAGTCAGATGCTGGGGTTTTTTGTCACTCTAGGAGACACTCACCGCGAAGGATGTGTTGACAAATCCGTTGTGGCCATGCACGCCAGGGTCCAGGCCTGCGCCTTGTGCTACTTGAGTTGCGTCTGGCGGTATGTTCCTTTCGGCTGCCACCATATATTTCTCAAGGCTGTCCCAGTTCCACCCCGGGTTTCCAAGGGTTTCAAGCTTGTCCAGTTCAGCAACCGACGGTCGATACCAGAGCATCCCGTTGACTGCTCGATGTTAACCATCACATCTCACAACTCATGTCTAGAGAGACTCACTTGAGGTGCTTCCTCCGATACAAGCGCCGCTGTCGATCTTCCATGTCAACAGCTTACCATCATCGCCATAGGCTGGGTACTTCCAGTTACATGTATTCGAGCCGAATTTGCGACCCTCAGCATCGTACACCTCCGGATTCCCCGATGCATCCGGACCAGCTTCGATGATGAGCACCGAGTATCCCTTGCCGCTGAGCTTATTGCCAACCGTAAGGCCGCTAAGGCCGGCTCCAGCGATGATGTAGTCGAAAGTCCTGCCGGCTGCCATGCTCGTATCGTTGGTCACCGTCGTGCACGATGCCCACCCATACAGGCCTAGGGCAAGTGCCAGGAGGGCACGACAGTTGAATGTGCTCGGCGAATACATCATGGCAGCTTCGGATAAGCGCACGATCACGAGTGGCGCACCTAACCTCATTAAGTAGGATGTTGAAGTTGAATTGATATTCCTAGCCGCGGGATTATTATGGAGGAGCAATTGACCTCATGCAACTGTGGTGTCTTGCGTCAACGTCGTCCAATTACCATAGCTAAACGACAGCCACCGGAGTTACCCGAGACGCACATTCTCGACACCTGCAGTGTCCCCGCACCGGGAATGTGGTTGTCTTCCGACGTCGCTGCCTCAATCGTTGATTTCTTGACCGGCACCTGTTCGGTCAACACACCATTCGCTGGGCTGTCGCTGTGCGTTCCACACCGGGAGTAGCTCTGCATCTTCACGAGCGGGAGCAAGCTATTCTCGGGTGGGTGGGGGCAGACGAGTTGGCGGCTGTCTCCCACACAGCCAGATCTGTCTGGATGGCTATAGCGCGCACTACCATCAACGTTGTCAAATATGCAGTGAAACTGTTAGCGGGGATAAACACAGTAACATTCTGCCATATAGATTTGCGGTGCCCGCGCTAGTGGTTTGGCTGGATGACCACGTGGGGGGATAACACCACTGCCGCTGTTAGTGGCGTCCTTCAAAATGTCGCGTACCCTATAGCGCGATACACAACCGCGAAGACGTACGCCATCTCTATGGAACACTGTCCATTGGCAGCTTCAATGTGAACATCAAACACCGCCCAGTCTCGTTCCCAAACAAGGAGGCGGCGTTCTCCGTATTTAAAGCTCCAACCACCTATTCGGACACACTCAACTCCTGTTGACGTCCACGCAGCGCAAACAGCCCATGCATCCACTCTTTTCCATCAAGACTCGCACATACCTCGGACTCAGATTTCGGCAACCAGACCCCTCAGCTTACTATCAGCGCGACCCACTACCACGCAAATCTCACCCACTGCAGCGCCCAAACGAGCCGCGACCACCTTATTGGCCCAACGCCAAGAACGGCTCTCCTTTTGGCTGGAAGCGGCACGGCAGTGCAACCTGTTTCCGTGTGGGGGAACTCAACCAGCGCCATATCCCGCCGGAAGGCAACGATCGACAGTCTCCACAGGCATCGGACGTGGTTCCGGGCGGGCCGGCGGGCGGCGGATTCTCACCTACCTCTAGGTAGTACCTAACTTACTGATCAATGTGGTGATAGCGACCAGTATAGGTGACACGGCATATTCCTTCGGGCGAGGGGATGCGCGCTGTCCTTGTGCAGCATGCAATGTCTGTGTCTCATGTCAGTAGGTGGTATTATGAGAAAATAACAAACAGGAGGTGATGGTTTCAACCTTTACCCTAGAACTAGTTTTCTTGGTCCAAGGCACGCTTCGACATCGAGTCACCAACAGAACAGGCGCGCAAACAAAAATTCGAAAGAAAAATGCGACGCGATAATTTACTCTGCGCCGCATCATTGCTGGCCGCTAAAGTGGGCGGGCGCGCACTTTTCCCGCCGGTTGTCAGTGTCGGGACTACAGATGCGTTCGCGTTGTCGGCGCGGGGATCCGAATGCCCGCCGTTTGAAAAGGGGAATTTCAACATCAACGCCTACCAACTGTATCCAGAGAACATGGACTGGGATGCAAAGTTGTGCCATGTGTATATCGGGTGCGTTGTCTTCTAATTCTATTGAGCTCTTGTTGAAGGAGGTCGGTGCGAAACTAAAATTGAAATAGAATCCTGTTCAACGCTAGCTTCGGCGTTTATGATCCTTACAAGGACCACTTGGACGTAATCTCCTTCCCCGGTAACACTCTTGTGAAGCAGTTCCACGTCGGTGGCGTAGCATGGGACAAGTACACGGGCCTCGCCACGGTGATCGTCGGCCAGGGGAACGCCTTTGAAACAGCCGGGGCCAACATCAGCGGCGACAACATCATCAAGAAATACAACCCTCGGACAAAAACCTTCCTCTGGAGCCTCAATATCACCCAGACCGCCCAGGGTTTGTACGGCGGATTCAACGACATCACGCACGATGCAGCAGGGAATACTTTCTTCTGCGGCACGTTCCCCGCCTCGATCCTCAAGGTTGATCCGAAGGGGACAGCCGTCGTCCCATGGTATCTGCCCGAGAGCATTAACCACACCGTGCGCGGATACTCAGGGATAGCATCCCACGGAGACACAATAATCACACTGGATAGCCGACTGGGGAAGCTGTTTCGCTTCGATGCAACCGCCGCCAAAGGCACGCCGGTCGCCGTGCCGCATGCACCTGAGGCAGCCATCACTGGAGGAGATGCCATCCGACTGCCGCTCAAGTTTGATGGGAAGGTGCTGTTAGTCGCCGAGAATGGCCGCGGTGTGTCGGTCTTGCGCTCTCGAGATGCAGCCTGGAAGTCCGCCGAGTACCTCGGACTCATCCCCATGGATCCCAGCCTTCCAACAGGGGCACTCACCACGTCGGTCGTGCAGATTGGAGAGAAAATCTACGCGGTCACCGACTGGTTCGGCGACCCGATTGTGGTTGGAACTGTGGCCGGGAACAAGACGTCGTTTCCAATGATCGATATCACGGCAAAGATCGATGCGCTGCTCGGATAGGGCGGGAGGCACAGTGGACTGGGGAAAGTCCGGGTCGAGAGAGTAGTTCGCTCGAGAGAGCCAATCTGCTTCAATCCAGGGGATCTCCAATCTAGACCAAACATGTGGCGCACACGAGTACAGAATCGGCGCAACCCCACGATTTGGTAATGGTGCTCCAACCTGGATTAGTGGGTGTTTTCCCCATCAATTGCCACCTTCCCCGGCTTCAAGAGCTCCAATCAAAAGCCGTCGCTGGGGTTTGTTGGCTCCTACGTAAATTGATCACGGGTCGGACGGAGGGGATTCAGGGGAAGCAGACTCACCTTGTAGCGGAAGTCAGTAGACCTCTATTTCTTGACAATACTTTGTTCCCCGGTCCGGATGGCTGTCGAGGCAAATGCGCATCCTTCGGACGGGTGTGATAGTATCTGGCGAGTTCAACCGACCGATTCTAGAAGTCGCAATTTCAACGGTACTTTTGAGACAGCAACTTCCTGGCCGAATGATGCTATTGTTTGGCCTCTGCAAGTGATAGGCCGTGCGTGCGTGCTCATTTTGGGTTACCAGTAGGATTTGCATCGTAGCTAGCGTTGCAACGGTGTCAGTAGCGTGCTATCGAGCTTGCAGGCCTCAACCCTTTGGTCCTGGTCTGAGGCACCGCGAAACAACAGCAGCGTCGGAGTCTCCGCGCGACTCGAACTTTCAGCCGGTGTCTTCAGCTCTTTCGATGTGGCGAGATCGTGGCTAATTTGTTTCATGTGTGAGTGATCGGACGTTCAGGTTGGCTGTGGTGCTGATGTCGTCAGCTTTTCTCCGGAAAAGGGACGAATGAATCTGCATCAACCAACTGTTTGCTGCGCCTGGGGGGTAGCGCAACGGCGGCACATAACCGCACGTGTCCAAGAAGGGGGCTCTATGCGACCCTGTGCCGCATTCCATGGCCTTCTTTTTACAGCCCGCATCCCCAGTACAGGGAGGGAGTGGCCCGACCCCCTCGAGATACACCCTGGAACAGACGGAAAACCTATCAAGGCACCTCAACCAACTAGGTACGTAGGTAGGCAGAACGAATGGCCACATCCTATCCAATGCTTTAGGGGTCCAAGCACACCTAAGCTTCTGGAAACATGTTCCGCCAGGAACAAGAAGCGCATGCATGTTACCGCAGTTCTGTCTGTGCGGGGACGTCCTCAGTCGCGAGATGAGGCTCGTCTATCGCTGCAGCCCTCAACTGGCAGTTCGGGGCCCGGGACTAGGAGACGGCATCATCTTGACCTACTTTGTAGCTGCAGGTTTGCGCGCAGTTGACACGCCATTGCAGCAGTTGGGTGCTTCGCTCGGCGATCTTTCAGCGGTCCGCCGCTTGCCCCAGGCTGCGCCAGGTCGAATTCTCTCCTGCTGAACCTCTCTCATCAGCTCATCAACTCATCAGCCAGATGAAGGTTTGCCAACCTCATAAGGAACTGATCTTCGCGTGCATTGCATCTCTGGGGACGCTTATGTAGGTGCTAATAGCAGGAACCGTCCGTTGGGAACTTTGGAAATGGAAGATTGCAATGATTGATGGAAGATCGACTTTAGCCACGGCAAAAGCAGTGTTTGCTTGGCTGGACCTGCATTTAGAACCGTCTCCTTGCATTTGGGATGTTGCCGAAGCGCGCGTACGACGCTGGGGACATTAGGGCTGTCATTCAATCAATGAATGTATCGCTTGTTCAACGCGGTGCACTGCAGAAATCCGAGGCATTTACCGGACAGAAGATGCAGCACTTTGCGCCTGCACTGGACGGCAAGAGCTGTCGAGTTCCCCGGTGTCGAGGAAGTGTTTGGTGTTTGTCGTGTGCTCCAAGGAAGGAGCGAGTCTAGACATCGAACCATGGTCTGCGAAATCCTTCTGTCTCTGTTCAGGCAAGTAATGTAACCCCGCTCCCATGGTTCCAGTTTTCTCTTCTCGAGGTTGCACCACCCATGTCTTGAGCATCTCTGTCCGGTTCCCCGCCGCAGTATCGTTGCGCGCCACATTGCGCACCGCACCCCACGCTCCGGTGGGCGCTGTGCCAGTCGCTTCCACTAATTCTCAGAAACGGACTCCCTCCGCCGCCGCTCGAGGCTCCGGCCAGAACGGTCGCATCGCTCCTGTCCGCGCCGCCGGTCGGCCCCACTGCGCCTCGTGGTCGCATTGCGCGCCCAGCTTCGTGGATGGCACCAGTATGAGACCGATGCAACGCAGAAGCGAGCGAGCGAGCCTACAACGGTGATAGGACGGCGGAGCTGCCACACGGCTTTCGCTTGCCGGCCCAGTCTCGGCGGAGGCGAATGGCCTGCCAGCCGTCCTAGCCTGTCAAGCGGATATCCAGGTCAGCGGATAGAGTTGGCAAACCGGGACGAGACGCGGGACGAGCAAACAGCGCAGCATTTAGCCCCTCGGCTACCCCAGGTGCTCTCTTCCCGGGCCAATTGCCTGCCACACAGACATTCCGGGGCCGCATTGCCAGGGCATGGCGGAGCCCGTTCGAAAGACATGCGCACCCCTACCCTCCCCCTGGTCCAACATGAACGCATGCGCGCCGAAGGAAAGCTAACGAGGCGCAATCTACACGTCCTTCCGCTGCCCATCTGCCCATATTAACAACCATGGTCGCGCCTCTCGACGTGCTCGTCATGTCTGGTGATCCTCTTTCACTCACTCATGTCGCCGAACGCTCACTGAAGTACATTTCTTGGCCGGCGGAGCGCTGCTCGCACCGGTCTACTGTTGACACAAGAGTAACCGACTACGAACTCCACCCGAACCACGCTCACCACAACGATGGCGAACAACACCAATATCACCATGGCGGCTGAGGATACCCATTACCCCGGATGGGCCCAGGAGAACCGCTCCCACTGGGTCACGATCTCCGTACTGGTTCTCGCTCCTATGACTATCGTGCTCTTCGCCATGCGGACCTGGGCTCGACGGGTCATGACTGGATTTGCGACCGAAGACTGGGTTCTTCTCGTGGGCTTTGTATGTTTACACATTTCAGCAACCTCTCCTGCTTATGGCTGACTCCCTTCCCTTAGCTGTTCGCTCTCGGCGTGAACACAGCTTTCCTTGTTATGGTCCAACGTGGTTTTGGGCTTCATATCGAAGTCCTCAGCCCAACGGACAGCGTCTTCGTGTTGCGTGCCTTTTGGCTTGTGCAGATGATGTACAAGTTCTCCTTGCAGGCCACCAAGATATCCCTTATCCTATTCTACGTCCGCATTTTCCACCACATCGCCTGGTTCAAGAAGATCTCGTACGCCACCATCGGCTTCCTGCTGACTTACCTCGTCACCACCACCATTGTCAGCATCCTGCAGTGCCGCCCTATCAAAAAGGCATGGCTTGGGGACGAAGAGCCTGGGACATGCATCAATCTGCCTATGTTTTTCGTCTTCAACGGGGCTATTGCCCTCGCCACCGACCTCATCGTTTTAGGCCTCCCGCTGCCATTGGTCTGGGGCCTTCAACTCCCGCTCGGCCAGAAATTGTCTCTGATCCCAGTCTTTGGAATTGGCGTCTTCATTGTTACCGTCTCCTCGGTACGCCTACACGCTCTTATCGTCACACCCTCTTCGAAAGACCCGACCTTTGCCTTGGAGGGGACGCTCTGGACAATCATCGAGTTCAATTTGGCCATAGTTTGCGCCTGCCTCCCGTCCGTTCGGGTGGTTCTGGCGAGGATGTTCCCAAGTGTGTTCCGCGGAACGTCGCTCGTGCGGCACCGCGTCGATGAACATCACTCAGGGGCCACTGCAGGCGGTTCATGGGGGAACAAGAGCGCTTGGTCCAGAGTCCACGGTGTGGACCGGAAGGTGGCCGTTAGCAGCAAGCTGGGGAGAGATGAAACCAGCTCTGAGGATATAATCCTCGAACACCAAGGAGGCGGGATAAAGAAGACCGTACGATATGATATCGAGTATGGGTCTGCGTATGGGTCAGCAAGGTAAAAAGGCAGATGGGAGGGCGTGCTGGACACCATCGCCTCTGCTAAGACTTTCGCTTTTGGGTTTTATTTAGCGCGGCGTCACGGATTATGGAGCAAAAACGTGGACTGTTTCTAATTCCAGGGTAAGCCCCTGAAGGTGCGACACTTGACGCTCACGCACTTTCATTGGTAATAGACCAAGAGGTTGGCAGGTTAGATACCCTACAAATGATATTTTGTTGTCCTTTCGAGTTTGGCGTCGTGCGTACACCTCCACGTCACCGTTGACACGCGCGATATTCGCGCTGTCAAAACACGACCTGCACGCACTCTCTAACCCTTTTCGGTGCCGATATGCGCGTGCGTAAGTGAGCCATACAAGCCCCACCGCAAAACCTGCCGAAAATAATACCAGATAATACCTACCGGACGCACCGCAATTAGGCGACTGGATTCTCCCGGGATTGGATTGGGCGACGGCAGCTGCCTGTGCAACTCGAAGCCGTGTCTTGGCCTGCTCGGCTTATGGCGCTGCGGCCCGGCTTCAAAGTTCGATGTGGATGCATCCTGTGCCATATTCCAGTCAGAGAGGGCATTCAACGAGTTTGGTGTCATGGTGTCAAGTTTTCGGTGAAGGTATTCGCAAGTCTGACTGGCGGATGCGTCAACGACAGCATCTACTGCGCTGATTTCTGACTATCCCTCCGCCATTGGATGAGGTGTCACATTCAGCTTGAGGCCGGCGTTTTTGCGGCTGTCTTGGTCGCCTCATTGGAAATGCCGCGTCTTGACACCATCTCAAAGGATAGCTTACCTCGATCTCAAGTTGCTGGGGCCTCCGAGTTTACTACGTCGCCGCGCTTTGACACGCCCGTTCTCAAGATTATTTTCACGGTAGATACGTATGCTCGAATCAGCCCCCACAACACGATAGCCTGTGGTTTGACGCCAGTGTGCTCGGCGCGGTACGTAATACTGTCTTGGCTCGGCGCCACTGACGACGCCGGCCGGCGACGAGTTGCTCCGGACAGCGAACGCTTATGAATCTGCGCTCTTTGTCAGGTTCGCTGGAATGGAGACGTGGAATTTTGAATGTCGTGGAATTTCGAGACAATACATAAATATCATGATGGATTCCAGTGTTTTGAGCTTCTCAGAGCAATATCTCCAAGCCCATAAGCAGCAGGTCCCGTGGTGTTCAATCCAGCCCCGCATTCCGATATTAACACACCGTCAGCCCGATCCACCAATCATCAACTGCGTGTACCAAAATGCACATCACCGTGGTCCCCGCTTCCCCCCGGACCGCCCAAGCGACGATCCGGCACCTCCTAGTTGATGCTTCGGCCCCCACCGTTAGAGGCGTTTACCGCGATCTGAGCCGGGTCCCCGACGAGTTCAAGACGAGCCCGCGCTTCGAGGCCGTGCAGGGCGATATTGAAAATGCTGCGTCGCTGGACTTCTCTGGCTCGGATGCAATCTTCATGGTGCAGCCGCCTGTTTACGATGAGAGAGACAGTGTTGAGTACACCAAGACTGTGTCGGAGAATGTGAAGGCCGCGATCCGCAAAGCCACCTCGATCAAGAAGCTGGTTCATCTGTCGAGCGTGGGGGCGCAGTACGACCATGGCACGGTGAGTTACGCTCGCGGAGTCCATGTGGAAGTAAGAACTGACATGTCGAAGGGCGAGATCCTAACCAACCACACGTCGGAGGTCGTCCTCCGCGATGCTGCTTCAGAGGTGGTATTCGTCCGCGCTAGCTACTTCATGGAGAACTGGGCGTCTTCCATCGCGACGGTCACGAAGGAGTCGTTCCTCTACACGTCCGTCACGCCGGTGGACTTTGCCTGGCCGCATGTGGGTTGTCCTGCTGTCCACTTCGAAGTTCAACCCCCAAGCTAATTTGTGATACTACAGGTCGCAAGCCAGGACATCGGCGAGACCTGCGCCGGAGAAATCCTCTCCACCAGCGCCCTGAAGACAACCCCGTATATCTTCGAGCTGCACGGCCCAAGGAACTACTCCTCGATTGACGTGCAGTACGCATGGGCGCAGGCCGCGGGGAAGCCGACGGTTGAACTGCGCCCGATTGAGAGGGAGGGCCTGGCTGAGTTCTTCGGAACCTTCCTTGGCCCGGTGAGGGCCCAGAAGTATGCTGAGATGACGCTCGGGTTTCTCCCCGGTGGTATCATTGAGCGGGACCCGGAGCCGACTGGTGAGGTCCGTAAGGGCAAGACGGAGCTGGTTGAGGTGTTCAAGGAGCTTTTGGGGGCCGCTTGAGCGGTGCTGGGAGTCGGATGGTACGGTCGCAGTGGGTTGGACTTGAGGAAGCCGTTGGGTAGGTGTTGATGGTCGTAGGGAGTGGGTTCTTCACCAGTAGCAGCTGTTAAGATGAGGTTCAAGACATCTTGGATATTGGGAATTCCGCGATTGCTTGTATCCCTTGCGTATCTGTCAACGTCAACATCGCGACCCTGTGAGGTTGGCAGAGAGACAGAAGGACCCATGACGTCATCTCGCGCGACCCCCACGCTAGCAAGAATGTCTCACAATGCGATTGTTATCGTAAAACGTTGAAGGCAATTGAATGTCATGTTTTAGCAGCATCGAAATGAGGAGAAGCATGCACAAAACAATGCGTTTCTTCATCGGGCAAAAGCTGCAGTTGCAGCAGCAGCAGCAGCAGCAGGAACGCTCTTCGAAGGTCGAATTACCCCACCCCCACCTTCCAGTGGCGCTTTTTGCAGCAGGCGCCATTTCCCCGAAGACTTCGTCATTCTCTGGGCGGGCATCCTGCGGCATTTGCGTCGCTTCAAAATTGGGTGCGGCACCCAAGACAACAGTTTGCTTTGCGTCTTTGACTTCTGTGGCCCCTTTTGTGGGACTTGAAGCGAACCTCCGAGCACGACGTAGCACCCGTCCTAGAACCTCAATTGCTTTGTTTATCGTTTCCTATCGCCTCCCTAAACGCTGCAGCGACCGATAATCAGAATGGCGCCCGCCGGTCTGCTCGAGTCCTTCCTCTCCGCAATCCAAGCCAGTCTCTCGGTGCTCCTGGTCATATCCTACGGCGGCCTCGCAGCATGGCTCGGGCTCCTGAATCACGCCAACACCAAGGCCATCTCGAAGATATGTGTTCGCATGTTCCTGCCCGCGCTGCTTTTCACCAAGATCGGCTCTGAGCTGCACGCCGGCTCGGCCAGTCGGTACCTCGTCATCCTCCTCTGGGCCATCGTCTGCCATGTCCTCTCCTTCATCATCGGCATCACGGCGCACCTCGGCTTAGGCATGCCCGACTGGGTCACCGTGGCAATCATGTTCAACAACACGACCAGCTATCCTCTGCTGCTTGTTACTGCGCTGGACGACACGGGAATCCTGAAAGCGCTGGTCGTGACGGATGAGACCACCAGAGAGGCAATCGAGCGCGCCAAGTCATACTTCCTCGTTTTTGCAACCGTGTCCAGCTGCCTCACCTTCGCCGTGGGACCTCGCCTGATCGATACGGAGCACCCTCCAGAGCCCGAGGACTACAAGGAGGATGACGGGCTATCTGTTGATGCCGACGACGAGGCGAGCGAGGAGACTGGGCTACTCGGCAGCCGCAGCTCCGGCGTCCAGTTCAACCATCCGTTTTCCTCCTCTGGAACTCTTCTGCCGTCCAATCGCAGGCGATCTATCTTCAACCCAGGGCCTGACTTCGATCGCAGGGCTTCTGTGGTACCAAAGAGCCGATGGCAGAAGCTCAGCCCGCGGACGAAATGGTGGCTTTTGTTCATCTCCGACTTTTTCAACGCCCCTCTTCTCGGAGCTGTTTTTGGTGCTATCATTGGCCTCATCCCATCCCTTCACCGGGCCTTTTTCTCGAGCACCGAGGATGGAGGAATCTTTACCGCATGGCTTACGGCCTCTCTGAAAAACATCGGCTCTCTCTTTGTGCCGCTGCCTGTCGTTGTCGCTGGAGTCTCGCTCTACACGGCCATGAAGGGTCTCAAAGAGAACCAAACCGACCGGGTTAAGCTCCCGTGGCTGACGGTCAGCTTCATCCTTATCGTGCGCTTTGTTCTGTGGCCGATAGCGTCAATCTCATTCATCTACGCTATCGCGACCAGGACCGAGCTGCTCGGGACAGATCCAATGCTCTGGTTTGCAATGATGCTGATGCCTACTGGGCCTCCTGCGATGAAACTCATTACACTGATCCAGGTCAGCGACGGAGAGCCGGAGGATGAGATTAACATCGCAAAGCTTCTTACGGTAGGCCATTTTCACCTTCTGCTTTGAGTCGCGCTGACGTTGCTCACAGATCTCCTACGTCATCTCCCCGATCCTTTCCTTTACCGTCGTTGGAAGTCTTTTGGCGAGTCAAGCAGGCATACGATGATCTCAAACACCGGACATCGGAGATGGCTTTGAGTACCCCTATTCAGTATCATTAGAAGCATCGTTGCGTATGATACCCAAATTAAAGAATTATGTTTTCGGACTCGAACCCACCCTCGCTTGGCTTCCCAGGAGACCAAATCTACCACCGGGCCACTTTGCTGAGGTTTGTCTCTCTACCACCAGGCTTGGCGGCACCGTCCCGCCGGACAGGCAGAGTTTAATAGATGAAGGATATATTGACTTGTCCAGGGGATCACGTGAAACCTGCTAAACGGGCTTATCCCAGTGGGTGTTGTCGACTGGAGCCTATCCAAATACCGGGAAAATTCCGCCATTTAGCCACCGTCCAATCTGAACCCGTGCATCGAGACCTTTCGCGTGCATTTGGAGCACGAGTTACCTAAAGCGGACGGCCACTGCTCCAGTGCCATCAGCCTGGCTATTTCAACATCCCACCTCGCCGTCTGTTTGCAGCCTGTTGTCCTATGGCCTAGACTCTTAGCGGCTGAGTTGGGGCCGCCTAACTCTGAGGCTCATTGCCGGGTTCGCAAAATGCAGCGCCGCCCTCGCCGCTGGCACACTGGGGCTCCAATGCCCCTCGTAATCCTTCGCAATTTGGCTCCCCTCATAATTTATCTTGGCGCCACCCCCTCCCCCTTGCGAAGAGCCGTGCATTGGCTATTGTACTACTATCCTTTCAGGTTTCCAAGCGGATATTGGGTACGAAGTCGCCGGTACCCTGTTCGTCTCTGCTAAAAAATGCACAGTTCATTTCAGATGCTACCAACTGCCTGCCACCCGCACGGGACACAGATGAGCGGCGCGGAATGAGCCCGAGGCGACCATACAATAGTATATATCGTGTTGGCGCCATAACTACGCGTGGAGCTATGGGCCAACTCTACCGGGAATATTGCGCGATTTGGGCGCAACGCCTAAGTTGACGCCATGATGCTTCGCTTTCTCCGCTGGTTGCTCTTGGCTTCCACTGCCGCATCTACGAACTTCAACTGGGAAAAGGTGCAGCTGAATAGGAACGAAACGCTTGCCTACCCGGACATCGATTTCGGAAACACTTCAGGCGCCAATTCGACGTACACAGGGCCCAAGTGCAAGGTCGGGCCCAGCGATGCGGGATGGCCGACAGCCGATGAATGGACGAAGCTCAACAAGACGCTCGGAGGAGCTCTCTTGAAGCCAGCTCCACCTGCGGCGGTTTGCTACCAGGGACAGAACTATGACGCTGCGAAATGCGACTTTATCACGGCGGGAAGTAGCACGACGTATTTTGCTGATCACCCTGTGGCTACCCTGACAGAATGGGCCGGCGGTAATACGTGTCCGGTCGCAAAGAATCCTGCACCAAGGACATGCACGCAAGGGGCGTTCCCTCCGTATGTGGTGAATGCGACGACTGTCCGCCAAATTCAAATTGCCGTCAACTTTGCGCGGAATAGAAATTTGAGGCTTGTCATCAAGTGGGTACAGTTGTCTTCCGTGAATCTGGGGGTGACTACTAACCTGAACGCACTCGTCTCAGGAACACGGGCCATGATTTCAACGGGAGGTCAAGCGGTGCTGGTGCGCTCAGCATCTGGACGCACAGCCTCAAAGAGTTTGAATATCTCCCCGAATATATATCTGGGCCTTATACCGGGCGCGCTGCACGCGTCAGCGCCGGCATCGAACAGTGGAATATTTTCAACCATATGATAAAATACAACATGACCATGCCCCTGCCTGGAGCCACCACGGTGGGTGCTTTTGGCGGCTGGATGGCAGGCGGCGGGCACCATTTTCTCAGCTCCTTGTATGGCAACGGTGCGGACCAGGTCTTGGAGTTCAAGGTCGTCACGGCGGATGGACGATACCGCACTGTCACCCCTTTCCAGAATGGGGATCTGTACTATGCCATGCTCGGCGGCGGTGGGAGTAAGTCGGAGGCTGCTAATTTGAAGAAGACATGCTGACAAAGGAATAGGCACTTACGGGATTTTGACTTCGGCTGTTGTCAAGGCATACCCGCCCACGCCGGTGACGGACGTCAGCCTCGGGTTCAACTACCGAGTTGCTGCCCCTACAAACGGAAGCGCTTTAACTCCTCCGGCAAACGCCACCAGCGCAGACGGGATTTACACCTCAAACAACCTCGAGACGTTTTGGAAAGGCGTTTGGCTCTACCAGCGAATCACTCCCATCGTTGTCGACGCCGGCGGCACACTCTACAGCTATGTCCGCCCCGAGGCCAACAACGGCTTGAACTTTACGGTGATCATCAAGCTCCCCCTGAAGAATACAGCACAAGCAGCGGAATTCGTCAAGCCCCTATACACGGCCCTCAACAAAATCGGCATTCTTGTGGTGGCAAACCCAGTTCCCAACCCTGACACGGTCACCAGCACATCAGTGATGAAGACAGGTGTGTGGTCCGGCCCAAAGAACACCTACTTCGGCTCCAGGCTACTCCCTCGAGCCAACTGGGACAACGACACGATCTACAACCAAACCTTCGCCGCGATTCGTGCGACTGCGGACCTTGGCTTCACCTATCACAGCGTTGAGCACCACGCTCCGCTGTCGCTAGTCGGCTACCCAGGCGATATGAACTCGATCACACCCGCGTGGCGCGCCGCCATCTCGCACGTGACCATCATGGACACTACGTTCACCGGCTTCGCCACCACCACAGCCGCGGACTTCCGGGTGCGGTACGCGAGACTGACCAAGGCAATGGACGGGCTACGAGCTGTGACGCCGACGTCGGGGGCGTACTTCAACGAGGCGGACGTGCAGGAGCCGAACTGGCAGACTACCTTCTTTGGGCCGAATTATTCGCGTCTGACGCGTATCAAGCGGGCCAGAGATCCGTGGGGGTTGTTTTGGGCGCCGACGACGCCGGGGAGTGAGTTTTGGAAGCTGGTTACGCAGGATGATTTGCCAACGCAGAATGGACCGCTTTGTCAGACGGGGTATGAGGATCCTTGGGATAAGCTGGAGGGGGAGAGCAAGACGGGGGGTCAGAGGGTGTGAGATAACACCGAGCGTCGGGGATGCTAGTCGGGCAGACGTAGTTGGTAGATATAACCCCTTTGTTTACTTAAAAGTATCTTTGTTGTTCTCGTTGGTGCTCATATTGGCCTGTGCTGCATTGCCGTCAAGTCGGTAGGCAATTACTACGAGCCTTAGTTGGAATTCAAGTTCCCCTCAATAAACGGAATAGCGAACTCCACGACCATCTTGATATTCGACGAAAGGACACCACCAAACAATCTTCACTACTTACAACCCACAACCCCCGACACGTCTCATCAACCAACAAACCCCCCAAATGACACCCACCCCCAATCCAAGCCACAAGCCCCCTCCCTTCAGGGCTTCCCCTCCCAAGCCCCCCTCAAAAACGCCTCGATCCCCGTAAACTCATACCCCGGAAAGATCACATTCCACTCATCCGAAACCGTATAACCCCCCTGCATCCCGACCGTCAACGACTCCTTCAAATACGCCTTCGAAAACACCTCCACCAACTCCTTCGGAATACTCGGATGCACCAGCTGCGGGATCCACCCCGACTTGATCTCCCCCCTCTCCACATCCGCTCTCTCCAATGTTATAACCTCCCAGGGTCCAGGTCCGGGCCTGATCTTCTCCCCTAGCGCAATCAGCTCCGCCGCGGAGACTGTCCCAGCGCGAAGCCCGCCGATGACAGGCCATTCTCCTTCGTAGTCGACTGCCAGGGCCACTATTCCAGCGAGGTCCTGCACGGTGGTGAAGGAGATTTTGGCGGAATGTTCCTCGCCGCGGAGGACGATGGCGCGGCGGGATTGGAAGTCGAACCACGTGTTGAGCTGGCGGATATGCGATGCGGCCGGGTAGGGAGCGGCGAGATAGTTGAGGAAGAGGCCGGGTTGGAAGAGGGTGTATTCAAGGACTTTGGTGGGGGTGTTGAGGGCGGCGAGGTACGAGCGGATGGGGGCTTTTCCGTCGGCGAGGGCGGCGGGGGTTTCGGCGCTGGACAGCGAGTTAGTCATGGGACTTGGGTGAGATTATTGGTAGGGAGGGAGGTAGGTAGGTGGGAACGACTTACACGGCCCACTCGGCGGGCGCGAAACGCTTCACGCCGGCGGCGATGGAGGCGTCGATGAGGGTTTTCTGGGACTTTCCGCCCTCGTCGTGTCGCGCGTCGGCAAAGGAGAGGACTGTATGCACGCCTTGCAGGGCCGCGGTGAGGGCGGATTTGTCGTGGTAGTCGATCTTGACCCACTTTGTGTCGGGGACGGCGTCCTTGGCGTTGAAGTCCTTCCGCGAGAGAAGGGTGATGTCGTGCTTTCCTGTGGCGACGAGGACGTCTAAGATCTCATGGGCGACCTCTGAGGGGGTTTAGTGTTTTGGTAGGGTTAGAGGGTGATGAGTGTGGGTAACTTGCGAGAAGAGCCGCCGGCGATTGCAATCTTGACCATTTTGAGCCGGTGTTTTTCGTGCGTTTGGGGAGTTTGGGAGCGGGACTGAAAATGAAGCTTTGAGCTCGGGAGATGGAGGTTTTGATTGAAAATGAGACCGAGACTGAGTGAGCTCTGATGAGAAAAACTTCTCATACTTCCGGGCGCGCTTCATTATAACCTCCTGAGATGCGATGTCGACATCCCGGAAGAAGGCCCATTTTTCTCCGCCGATGGCCCGGGGGAACGGGCCCGCACTGTCCCTCGGTGACCGCGTCGGAGGTAAGATGGAGGCCGAAACGTGCACCACGGGCAAACCGAAAAAATCCAGCTAGGTACGCTCCGTTAATCTAAGCTTTCACAGAGTTTTCCTTTTTTTTTTTTTTTTTTTGTTTTAA
>Ga0247760_1000689_pt1 | contig 35676 bp, 39 predicted proteins | sample UWRJL171409R4_FD_179936 | JGI IMG/M metagenome (GOLD analysis project Ga0247760, IMG submission 179936) | Plant litter microbial communities from Arlington Agricultural Research Station in Wisconsin, United States - UWRJ-L171-409R-4 | ecosystem: Environmental > Terrestrial > Plant litter >... | reverse complement strand
GGGCGAAGTCGTGGGATGGAGGGGGCCCCGGGGGAGGAGCGAAGTCGCTGGCGGGACCGGCATTGTGAGAGGGAGGGGGGCCGGGCGGCGGCCCGTAGTCGTTGTCGGGCTTTCGGGAAGGCGGAGGGCCTGGAGGGGGCGCAAAGCCGTTGTCCCTGGTGGAGGAGAGCTCGACGGGTGGGTTGGACTGCGCGACGGCGGAGAGCTCGGCCGGGGGCGGGCCGGTGGGGCCTTGGTAAGGCGCCTGGTATTGCGGTGATACCGGCGATGGGGCCTGTGGTGGGTAGTAAGGCTGCTGCACCTGTTGCGGCATGCTGGCTTTCGGTGCCGGGTCGGCGTATGTGGGCTGTTGAGGGAAGTGGCCTGGGGCGGGACGAGGGGCGTCGTCGTTGTCGTTGTAGAGCTGCTTTTCTTTGCTACCGAAACACATGATGGCGGTTGCGCTGGGTTGGGTTGCGGAAAAGAAGAGGTATATATCCTCTGGATGTTTGGTCAAGAGGCAAACGGAGGCAGAGTTGAGGCACAGTTGTTGCGCTGGCTTATAACACTTGGCTGGCGATCTGGCGAAATTGGCCGTGTTGGTGAGGCGACAGCGGATTCCAGGCCAGATTCACCGTTTTTGATGGCGAAGCTCGTGTCACAGGTTTGCCATTGGCTCCACAGCAAGACACAAATGGTTACCAGTCAATTGAATTGGCTAATCACGCGCAAATACAGCGCCGCAGATGATTTGAATGAGTGACTTGCGGCCGGATAATGGAACCTTCGATCAACAATGGAAGGAAGTGTAGATGAAGCACGATGGCTGTGCAAATGTCCCCCACATCGCTGTTTGGCGGCCTCTCGGTTCCCCGCACCGCCTAGTGGGATGACGTTTTCAGGGGCGCATGGCCGCGCCATTGGTGGTTCCAGCTTCCGGGTAAGCAAAGATTTGGACGGACGGACGCGGCACAGAAAAACGCCTCCCACCAACTTCAAGTCACGAGCATTTCTCCGGGCGTATCGGAAAGCGTATTCGGGGGCTCGGCCGAAACGGAGCACGCTGTGTTCGGCATACGAAGGCTCTGGTCAAAAAAGGAACTACCATGGGCAACTCTGTAGAAGAACATAGGTTTACCATTACCGGCCTTGATTGCATTGTTAAAGGCCATTTCGGAATACAGAAAGGCCTTCTCAGAATGCAGGCAGGCATTTTCGGAATGGGAGATGGCCTATGACAACAAACACCATGGGCTGCTTCAACAGTAGGAAGGCATATTCCGTCCCTTGGCCGGAGGCTTTGTAGAACCATGGGCAATCCCCCAACTTATAGAATTAGTTGCGGCCTTAGTACGCTCAAGATGAAGGATATGTATGTTCCTTGACAACACTAGGTACTGCTTGCATTCAACAATGTGACAGTTTACCAGATAGCGAGAAGATGCATTGCGCACTAAGGCAAACCTTTTATTCTCTTTTTTGGCCCAAGCCTCTGTTCTTTTTGCGATCCCCAAACCAGATCATGGGTGGTTTCGTACTCAGGCACCTCAAACAATAAGTTGTAGTAACGACAGTAGTCAAGCTTTGCTGATCATGAGAGAAAATAAAACCACCAAATTCCGCCACAGCGTTAAAAGTGAAAGATGGAACCACCAGGGTTTACCCACAACGCATCACTGTCTCCTGCGCTTGAATACCAGCCCAGTTTTGTTGGATCAGGTAACCCATACCCCTGAAGTAAACACCCTCAGAGACTCTGCTCCCCCATGCAAGCGCTCAAGCACCCCAAGCACTCGTTTCCCCCGGCTGAGGATAGAAGAAAGCCACCACGCTAATGATGACATACGTCGCCACCAGCAGCGCGCCCTCCAGGTAGTTACTGCGGCCATCCAGGACCAAAAAGTTCGTGATGAACGTCGACACAAACAGACACACCGTCTCAAACAGCGTGAAATATAGCGTCATGTTCTTCTTCATGATCCAGCCGATGATGACGACGAGCGGCGTGATGAAGAGGGCAATTTGAATAGAACTGCCCACTGCTACGGCAATCGCCAGGTCCATCTTGTTCTTCATGGCCACCGTGATGGCTGTGACGTGTTCGGCCGCGTTGCCCACGATGGGCAGGATGATCAGACCGATGAAGATTTCGCCAACGCTACTGGTTTTGACCAGACCGTTAATCGAGGCAACCATAAACTCGGCACATACAGCGACTAGGGCGGTAGAGACCAGTAGGAGGAAGATGGCGCTCGTTCGCGACATTGAATCGGGTTGTTCCTCATCCTTGTCGACAATGACTGAGCTTGTGGTGGTAGCCAGCTGAATCTGCGATGGCATCATGGCGCTGGACGATCGAGGATACTGGTTGAGCCGGTCGGGCAGTGAGTTGGTCCGGCGGATCCCGAGGCGGACACGAGGAACCGGCCCAGTTGATCCAACAGGCATCGTGCTATCGTGGGGCTGAACAAATACCGCCGGGGCCAGGCTCTTAGCTACTGGTCGGAGCGAGCCGCGCAGCCCGAAGAACTGAGCACCGATAGGTACTGAGCTTGATGTGTCGGGTCTGATCTCAATGTTTTCGGTTGGGGTAGAAATCGCAAAGTCCACTCGTCGAGGCTCGCCAGGAAGGGGAGCTGTCTTGACTTGGATTTCGGCAGCTTCTTCGATGGTTTGTGAGCCAATTAACTCCTGAGAGTTGTTAGGGTGACGCGACTTGTGCTTGTGTTTGCGGTGCTTCCTCATGGAATACCGGTGACGGCGCTTCTTATGGCCACGGGCTTTCTCATCCTCGACTGCTAACTCATTCCCTTCAAACATCCCAGTACTAGCATTGGAGAGAACACCTGGCCGCCGAAACGAGTGTTCTTCCTCAGGAAGCTCGTCGTGCATGGGAGAAGCATCTAAAGTGCCAAAAGATGGGGTCCGGGTAGGCCCGCTGAGCCCCTCACTCGTGTCAACAGAGACCACGCTCGACTTCCGGCGGCGATTGCCCCGAATAACACGCTTCATCCTCTTGGAGACCGTTTCACGTGAGTGTTCCGAGTCGGAGGAGTCAGAGTCGCTGGAAGAGCTGCTGTCTGAGCTGGATGAGTCGAGCCAGTTGGCGACAGGTCCGGGCGTGGATTCTTCATCGATGATGTGTTGTGGTGTTGACTCATACATGTATGCGTGAGACACAAGCTGGAACAGCAGGTAGATGATATACACCACCAGAAGGATCTGTGAGGTCAGTATCTGATTGCTGATACATGTTCACAAGATGCCACTCACCACACTCGTGCCACGGCTAACCTTCAGTGATTCGGTATCAGCCTTGACTTTGTCCTTGAACGAAGCGTGAAAAGCGGTCTAGGTACGGAACTCATCAGCACAAGAACTCAGCGCAACTGTAGTAGTTCACGTACAGGCAAGACCAGGCTGATGACACTCAGACTAAGGAGACATGCGCTCATCTGAGTGACAGTACTGTTATAGATCTTGAATCGGTCAGTAATGTTAAAAAATCTTCTCAGACATCGTTCATACCTGCTCTCGGAAGCGAAGTCCTCCTAGGAGAAAAGACATGCCCAGGATGAGCAACAAGTTCGCCAAGATTGAGCCAAGGAGTGAGGCCTGCACAATACGGATTTCATCCTGCCTGATATTAGCCCAGCACGGGGCATTTGAGGTGCAGACATACCTTGACCAGAGCAATGCTGTTCAGGTTAACCGGAGAAGAGAGTGAGTACATATTCAACAGGACAGAAAGACGTGGTCAAGAGCAGCAGGGGAATCAAGGATATGGGACGCGATTGATCTGATAGTGCCTTTGCAGGGCTTCTCGCTCGTTCTTGTCTTGATCACTTTACCATGGTGGACATACATGCTGGTTTATGTCAGTAGACACCAACAGAGCAGTCGAGAGTTCTTACAAGATGATGAGCTCTACCGCGTTGCCAAAGGTGATGTTCAGCAGGGCACCGAGCGAATCTCCAAGCCTACGAGCCAAGGTCTCGGTGGCTTGACTTAGCAGGCCAGCGAGCGGAATGATGGCAATAGCATTCATGGCGAAGACGAGCCCCGGCGACATGCCCGGGACTTTGCCAACGATAATGCCTATGGGTACGAAGACCAGCAGCAAGTTGAGCTTGCTGTATAGCATTATGGCTTTGGCCGTCATCAAGAACCTAGTGACGACATTCTTCTTGTCCTCTTTCTCGCCTCCGCCGCTCAGGACAGACCCCGGCCCAGCAACCTGAGGAGATGCAGCGGACGGCGGAATGAAACCGCCATCAGCATCGCCGTTGCCGATGCGGCCATCCTCGATGCTTTGACTCGAGGGCAACTTGTCCCCGGGGTCGTTGTGTGCTGCGGAATACGGAATAAAGGGAGCATGATTACTGCCAGGCGTCGCGACAGAGTCGTTGCAAGCGGCGATGTTGCTTACGGGATGCAGGTTAGGGTCGGATCGTCTCGTCGAGCGATGAGTGCCGCCATGCGATCTTGTCCACGAGCGGATACGATCAGTGTACTTGGACTGGCTTGAAGTTTCCTTCATCGAAAGGGTGTCAGAGGAGGATCGTCTAGGGCACGAAAGCCTTGATGCAAAGGGAGAATGTTGGGAAAACCGGATCTGGAGTCCAGGAAAATCGCAAGCTCCCTGGATTTAAATGTGCCGAGCGCGGGTGACTGTGTGACTGCAGGGGGGGTGACCCACGCTGTACGCAGTACGCTGCAGCCAGCCTCAAAGAGCTAGCCCCCCATTGTGACATGAAAGAAAGCGCCGCCACCTCATGACGGAACGACGCGCGTGACCTCACCCTTGTATCTCTAGATACACACACGTGTGTCGTAGGTATCCCCTTCACCGTGTGCTCCGATCAAGGCGTCTGATGTTCTGGAGATCATGGTATTGCTGTTGTTGTTGTTGTTGTGGTGGTGGTGGTGGTGGCGCAACGCCAATCGCAACTGCCAGAGACGAAGACATGTCCAACTTTGGAAAGTTTCAGGGCTCGTAAGACACATCCGCCACCACGCGCTTCCTCCGCTCCCGTTTCCGCTTCCGAGCCGATAACAAGGTGACAAATAGCGGTGATTGGACGAGATATGCAACAAGTAAAGTAAACTTCCCGTCTAACCCGGGCGCAGTGACAAACAAACTCGAGTTGATCACACCTTCGCTAGGTGCTTGAGCCCGCATACGGCATCCGTTTGGTACAGCCGGAGAGCCCCTAAATCGGCGGTCTAGTCACCTGCCAACGGATCTCGCGGAGGTCCCTTCGCGCCGCTCAGCCTCAGAGCTTATCGCATATCAGCGGGGCTCTAAAAGAATCTACTTGTTCTATGGCGAGCCGCCTCTATCTTTGCCGAGGTATGTCGCGATTCTTTGTATCTTTGCGACATTCAGCTGTCCACTTTCTTGTTGCTGGGAAAATGGGAAGGACGAAGGTCAAGCAGGAGCTCAAGCTAGAGCTCGAGCCCTGGGGTTAAGCTTTGGCTTGGCGCTTGGGCCTGCAGGGGATCCATGATCTTCAGCCAAGCTCCGATGGAGTCAACCCCAGATTCTCTGGGCGCGCGTCGTGGGGGTTCCAGAAGCAAAAGCTTCGCACTGAACACCACCATGACACTGCATAAGTGTTTCCGTCCCAAGTCCAAAGAGTGATTTCTCTGTTTCCATAATCTACAGCAAAATACAATGCCAACTCTCCGCTGTATCACGCGCGGGCCTCTGAACAGTCCTCCTCCCCCTCCCCATCAATCCACAACAGACTCCATCCAGGTCCAGTCCAAACAAATGTGTCCCACGCACTCTACGCCGGCCCCAAAGCCTTAACCGCAGCAATAACAAAACAGATCCACGCCCCCGAATCCACCGTCAACGTCCTCACAGCATTCACCCTCAACCACCCCTTCACCTCCCCCAGACACCTCTCCTCCGCCTCTCCCTTCCCCCCTTCTGCACACTCCACAACCCCCCTCACCCTCCGCCCCAAAACCGGCACAAACACCCAATGCGCCGCCCCTAACACCGCTCCATACACATACCACACATACGCCCCCCTGGCTCTCAGATCCCCCGCGCCGCATCGCAGATTGAGCACCGCGCCGATGACCGAGCAGGCTACAAGTCCCACGACCTTGGGCGTTCCTATCGCAAAGGCTGTGGCAAACCAGCGCGGGAGGAAGGTCTTGTCTTGCGCGGCGAGCTCCGGGCGGGTAAAGAGCTCGAATATCCATTGCTGGTTGCCCGCGAAGGTGAGTGAGGCTGAGGCGGTGATGGCTGGTGCTAGGCGCAGGGCGGTGGTGTAGTCGAAGAAGGCGCCGGAGGCCATTTCTGGGTGTATTATTGGTCGTTTAGTGGATGGGAGGTGCGAGGTTGTGGGGTTGAGGTTGAAGCTGACGGAAAGGAGATGTTGGTTCCAATGTCGTATAGGAGCGGGGCTAGGCCCGATCCGTGTGTCGCGGGCGGCTCAAGATCCTACGTCTGAGCCAACTCGTATTCCTTCTCTGATCGTTAAGGATAATCTCGAACCAATGTATCTTTCCCTAGGTAGGTTTGGTATTGGAACGATGCCTTCAGGCTTTCCTCCGGAGCTCATGATCAAGTCAGGATCGCCGATGCACGAAACTGGTCTCATGAGGAGAATGTCTATTTGCACCGTAGCCTCCGTCTATTTGTGCCGTAATACTACAAGGGTACATGTGTTGGAGAAACAGTCGGACACGTGTTAAAACGAAAAGGCCTGAGTTCTTGCGCCAGAGGCCTTTTTCACACCATCAAAGGCCTTGGTTACATTAGAATATGCCGTTGAAGAATGCAGGAAGGCCTCCTTCGGATGTAACAAGGCCTGCCGTAACAGTAAACGCATTTCGACATCGGGGGCACGGTAAAAATAGATAAAGGCTACGGTGCATATAGACACTCTCTTCATAAACCGGGCTGAGAGATGCCAAGAAGAATCCCGTTGTGGTGGTGCCGCATTTCATTTGCTTTCTCCCAAAAATATAAGAGATGGTACAATGATGGGAGTGTCTATGCTATCGCCGGCATATTCATGCCTCCATTCCCGCCACCAGAGCCTGGACCGTTGTCCTTGCGGTTGGTCCCCGGAGGCCCCGGAGCGCATGATGTTTTGCCATCGTTGGCCTGCTTCAAGTTCTCCTCCTCTCTCCTTTTCTCAGCCTTCCTACTGCGTCGGCTCGTCCCAGATTTGCTAGATTTGCCTTCGTCCGGGGCAGGTGTTACAGATAGACCTGCCACACCAGTTCTCTGCAAACAGATTATTAGCAATCGGTATCAAAGTTGGCAAATAGGCAGCGATAGGATGACTAACGTTCCGCGACCGGCCCAGAATCTGCCTTATGGCATTCACGCTCTCGCGAGTGCCGCTTCTGGCACTGATCACATACTGGAATAATATGTTAGCTAGGCAGGCCCCATGTAACTCGGTGCTAATGTTGGCGCTGCCACGTGGAGTGCTGTGTGTTCGCAGTCCGAGACACCTTCTGGTACAATAGCTGCCCCTGGTTGAAGGGGAAAACAAGAATGACGCATGAGTCTCACATACAGAGATTCCGTTTGGAAGCGTCACTCTAAAACCTGAGATGAGCATATCAGCAACTGCAGCAACGTTCATTGTGAGTGTTGTGCGGCCTACCAGAAGGATGAACCGAGCCAGGGGGGAGTAGGACAGCGGTGCGAGGGGCACGAGCGGAGGCAGGGAGGTTTTCAAGTGCCGCAATTGCAATCCGACGCTGGGAGTTCGAGTAATATGGCCGTTGCTCCTAATAGCATGCATCAGTAATATTCTTTCGTCGCATCTTGGCTGCTCCAGAGGCTGCCTGTATGCGTAGATTTAGGATGAAAGCATATGGGGCACCTACGACGCAGCCATCGGGATACGTTATGAAGACTGAGGTAGGACGAAATCAGTACCAGCGCGCTGCCTAGTGTTGGGCCCAGTCGGATCAAAGGATGCCCTCGGCGCGCAGGGATGCATGGGATGAGCCACGACATGCGTCCTACCGACTTAGAGGTATCTTTTTGGGTAATTTGGGCCTTCGCGGGAGGATAATGCACACTGACATGTTCCCCGAGGGGTCTGAGTAGAGCTCGTCGACCCAAGAGGGGGTGGAGGAGGGGCCTGTGCATGGCGGCCAGAGCCAGAATTGTCTGAGGCCATTGCTTGATAGAGAGTCACAGTGAGTTCGAGCTTTAACGAGCTGGGATGGAAGGATAAAGGTGACACATACAGTCCAGATGGAAGGAATCGCCGACCAAGGTTATTCTATCCCCATTCATGTACCATGTCATTGAAGGTATCTTTGACGTCGAGAAAGAGGGCGCATGGATTGGGGCGTTGCTCTCTGGAGGCTGGAGAGGGATGGAAGTGACGGAAGAGAGAGGATAGGCGTCTGGGTTGCGAAATCCAAGCACTAAAGTGCTTGACTGAATGGGCAGGAGCAACTCAGGTTCGCAGATTCCCAGGAGGGAAGGCACACACAACACCGCCCTTCCAAGCCGCGACATGCTTATGACTGGCTGAACGGGTTGGGAAAGACGACCGCCATGGGCCGTCGCAGCTACCTGGCTATGGCAAATCTCAGAGGTTTGCTGCCGGTTCCTAGCCACACTCACCGATTGTAGATACAATAGGACTTTCCTGATTTTTTCTCGTCCGCCAGGATGGTCGCCATAATGGTATCCGAGTCCTCAATCAAACATGTTCTTTCGAACCCTCATGCCGGTACACCTGATTAACTGACAATATCAATGTGGGTTGGTTCCACGATGAAGCAGGCCCAGGTTACTGCAAGGCGATTCCGCCCTTGGGTATTCGCTGAACGCTGAGGGACAGCGGAACAACTTTGGTCTTCACGGCGGAAACAAAAACATTTGAGTTTACCGTCAGCTGTTATGGACGTGCTTTGATGCGGGTTACATATCCCCCAAGGAAACAAACCCGCAAGAGGGATGTGGGAGAGCAAGTCAAAAAGTAAAGGGGTCGTCGGTCTCAGGGGGGGCTGAATGGAGGCAAAAGTAAATTCAAAAAGGATGCTTGACGAAAGTGGGATTCGAACCCACGCCCTTTCGGACTACGGAATCGTTCTCCAGGATGGAGATGATGTTATTAAGGAATATCCTTAACGTAGCGCCTTAGACCGCTCGGCCATTTCGCCTTTGTTGGTGGAGGAAGTGTGTGTAATTTGAAGTTGTGGGTGTGGATGTGGGTGTGAGGGTTGAGGGGAGGGCTGGGTGGATGCGGTGGCTGACTCGGAGCGGCCCGGAGCGGAGGTCAGACGCTGGGAAAAGTGGGGGTCAATAATCCGTAACCGGTCCATGTCCCTCGCGGAGAGGCCCTGGTCGTCACTTCGATGAGGAGACAAGGCAAATTCGCCAGGTGGTCCAAGATGGAGGGTAGTACTGCTCCTCAAGCAAGGCAAAATGCTCACGATATTCATGCCGCTACACTCTCAGCTTTTTATGACGGGAGTGTTTGATTTGGCTGGCGTGGAATTCAAAAATGACCATCTCAGCACTGGCAATAGTATTCCAAATGACACGACTCAAAGCTGCCCGTTTCACGCAGATCATTTGATCGAGAGACATCCAACCTTTCCACCAGAGCTGCCTGTTGCGCCGGTATGAATGTGATACGGCGGTTTGGTAGATAGACTTTATACACACACAATGAACACGTTTAGAACAGAATCATTGCTAACTGCCCAAGAAGTCTGTGTACAGAAAAAAGGTAATGGAGGACACGTGCCTTCCAATTTGTGAGGATTTGCGAGGAGCCGCTGTTTGCGCGCCAGTCACGCACTCCCAGACACCCAAGTATTCAAACCCAGCGGTTCCTGCCTCTCTCGCCCTCTCCTCTTCTTCTTCTTCTTCTCCATGCTTTCAACCTCAAGGGTAGGCGCTCTGCTTACTTGTCTCCTATTTCGATATTAGCTGACATTGGATATATCTAGAAAGCGACAAGAGACTTTTGTCTCTTTTGAAATTTGAAATCAGAACGTGAATCCCCTTCCCTTTGACCAGCTCAACAGGCTTGTACCATGATGCTGACCAACTTAGAATGGCTAACACCACCAACTCCGCCCCCGCCCCGACCCCCACAGGCGCTGGCAGTGGCTCGCCCTCGGGCGAGTTATCGTCCAAGAATAAGAAAAGACGAAGGCCACCGCCGGCAGGAAGTCCGGCAGCAAGCGCCCTAAGGTCGGAAATGCTGGTAAGTAGCACGGATAGCCCGAGTCATGTGATCTTAGTTGCTAATAGACATATAGCCACGACCGCCATCTTGATTGACAAGGATGGCTAGGATGATGTATGTACCGCTGAACATCACCAGATTGGATAATGTAAATGGACAACGAGCTGACATGTATTGTTCAGATCCCACTTGTAGGCCAGGGTGGGCTCCGCCAAGCCCTCAACATCTTTAGGCAGATACATAGTGTGAGTTATCCTAGAGCTGTTTGTTGACTGTTTGAGACATGCTTGCTAACTCTTTATTTTCATGGTCGGAACCTGCCCCTGGTCCTTTCTGGACCATCCCCCACCACCAGCGCGAGGCCGTCGCCCGCCTGGCGCAAGCGCACGGGGTAAGTTACCTTATCTTGACACTGTTTGTTAGCTTTGGGACACGTATGCTGACTCCTTACCTACTTGTAGGTAGATGTCCCCGATCCGGCCCAGACCACCCCGTGCCAGCACCAGAGCCGCCCTGCCCCGACCCCCGACCACCATGTATGCTGTCCCTTCTTGTTATTTCTGGTGTGAATCGTATACTAATTGGCATTCATGTAGAGCCAGGGAACATTGAAGGAGGGCAGCCCCCAGACCAAGAAGGAAGATGAGGATGACTGCTAGCTCTAATTTGAGTTTTGCATTTTTTCTTTCTTTCTATTTCTTATTTCTTATTTCTTATTTCTTATTTCTTATTTCTTATTTCTTATTTCTTATTTCTTTTTATAAACGAAAAAGAAACATAATGAAATGCGGCACCGCCGCCGGGATTCTCTTCACCATCTTCTAGCTTGGCACCCCTCTCGTGATAAAGCTGATCTGAGTACCTGGTGACTGCTGAAGTTTCAATGGACAGCACGATCCTCAGTGACGAGATCGTTATGCTGTTCGGCTAAAGGCTGGAAATGTTTGTGAGCGGCAGCACAAGAAGAGCAAACCTTCCATCACATCCTTTCGTCACACACAGCACTGCAAACGCCTTCAGAAACTGATTCTATTCATTCGATTATCTGATACACTGAGCCACACTGCAACCCCACCCGGATGCAGCTCGTTCCCTTCCCATTTCTAAACGCACCCGAGCTACCACAAGCCAGGCAAACGGTCTAAAGGGCCCACCCAATCAATGTACAAGGGCGATCAGCAACCAGTTTTGCACAAAAGAAAACCCCCTATTCGACCTTCAAGCTCTGAAGTCTGGCTTCCGCCTGGATGACCTGTAGTATCATGTTAGCACGTAATCCACAGGGACACCGAGGAAAGATCCGAGGAAAGGAACAAACTTACCTCCAAAGCCTGCTGCACTTCTAGGACCTTCCTCACCTCGCCAAGCCAGTCCCGGCTGAGTGTCTTGGCCCACCCTGACAGACCGTTCATCTCACGTGCCGCGTTGTCGAGGTCGCCCTCCTCCAGGTATGTCTGCGTCCGTGTCAGGATGCTCTCAACGTCATCGCCCGTTGCCAAGCCCTGCTTCTTGAAGAGCAGCTTGCTGAGCACGAAACTCGAGGCGTGGCTGGCCACACCCGCGTCCTCGGGAAGTAGCGATGCCTTGCGCACCTCAGTGGCCACGCGGCGGAATCGGTCGATCAGGTCAGCTGATGTGGAGATTCCGCGCTGGTAGGCCGACGGGTGAATGGAGGCGATGGCCGCGTCAACCACCGGGTCGTCCGCTGCGATCTCCTTGAGTGCTACCAACTCCCTGATAAAGGGTCGAGGGTGGGTCGCGTCCTCAAGACTGGCGCGAACGGCGTCGACTGCGACGTGTAGCTGCTGCGTACGGAGATTGGTGTCAACCACCTCGTTCCAGCCAGTCGTCAGCTTCTCCAGCTCGTTCACGGCGGAGGTAAGGTCCTCAAGCTTGCCAAGACGACCATCACGCTCCTCCTCAACGTGCTTCTTGATTCCGCCGGCGAACTGGCGCTGCAGCTCAACCGCCTGCTCGAGAAGCTTGTTGTTGAGCTTCTGCTCGTTGATTTGCTGCTCGCGTTCCTGAATCAGCTTGACCTTCTCGTCATAGCTCTTCCGGATTCGCTCCATCTCCTCCCCGAACTCCTGTCGCCACGCGGTCTCCTGCGCCGTTATTGCGCCTTCGATGCGTGTGACCAGGTCGTTGGCCGCCTTGTCGAACTCGTCAACCCGCAACTTGACCTCCTTCGCAGCTTGCTTCTCTACACCAGCCTTCATATCCCTAATCTTCTGGCCAACGCGGTCGAGCTCGTTCTTGGCCTTCCAGATGGTCGAAGCGTACTTGTCATTGGCGCCATCGTGGTTGATGACTGTAATGATATCGTTCAACATGCGAACAAGGTCCTGCACGACGGGCTCGGCGGCATTAGAAACAGCGAGGGGATCAATTGGCGATGCAGGGGGCCAGCGCGAGGGCTCGTCGACCTCAGGTGCCTTGAACGTCTTCCCGGTGGTAGAGACGACAACAGGTGTAGCAGCGGCGAGGGTGGTCGCCGGTGCCTGTGCCTTGACCTCAGCCTCAGGGGCCTTCACGGGCTTTGCCTGCTTGGGCTCCACCTTCTCAACCTTGGGGAGAACGGCGGTTTCCTTCTTGGCCTCAACAATAGCGGGGATCTCGACAGGGGTGGCGCCAGTCTTCACGGCGTCCTTGGCGGCGATAACCTTGGGGACAGCGCTGGACTGACGACCAGCGGGCTCACCATGGTCGGCGACCCGCCATGAGGCACCACTCTGGGTAGGAACCTTGACCTGCTCCCCGGTATCGCGGCGTGGGCCCCTACCCGTCACGTTGGGGAAGCGCTTCCGAAAGTCCATCTCCTCCAGATACAGCACCGCCTGCTCGCCATACGGAACGTATTCGGTGAAGAAGTCATGGAAGTTGTCGTTGATGCGCGAATAATAGACGCCGCCGCCGAACCCGAGGGCACCAAGGAGGGTGAGCGTGAGGAAGTAGTTGCGCAGCGTCCGGAAGAAGCTCTTCTTGGGCCTAGACGGCGGCGGGGGAGGCGGTGGGGTTGCGGTCGATGTCGCAGACACAGCGGCCGGGGTAATCGGCGGCGCTGGTGGTATCAGGGGAGCATCAGCCGGGGCAATTGTCGACGAGGCAACTGTTTGGGGTGCAGGAGGGGGCGGCGTCGCGGCGGAGGTCAGAGTCTCGGAGGCCGGGAGGGCTGCGGGCCTGGCCGAGTCAATTGAGGGCTTCTTGTGATCGGCGAAGGACCTCTAGCAAGCCAAAGGCGACGGTTAGCGGAGCTCCGGGAACGGGGGGGAGCTGGAGCTCGCTGGACATGACCTCATACCTGCGTAGGGACGGCGGCCCGTCGCGCAACTGCTGCTTGCCATTGGTGGCCAGCAGCGGCGGCGGCAGGCCTGCAGCCCAGGGCCCTCACGGATCGAAGCGATGTCCGCAACATGAGGGAATGGAGCGGCCGGCGAGGCGCGATTAAAGTGGTCGGGTAGGTTGGTGTTTTGGCGGAGAATCAATTGCTGAGCAAAAAAGCAGCTCGGCAAAGTGGCACAGCACCAGGTCGGCAGCTGCCAATCGTGGCACATCCTGGGAGACAACGGGGACAGGGGTCGGCAACCGTGCCCGCTTCAGACGATGACGGTATATTCCACGTTCCTCAGAATCCAGATGAACAGTTGAGCTCCTAATGCATTGCTTTTAAATCTAACTGTTGCAAATATTCATATTGGATTCTTCGGCGAAAATGTGCTTCCTGTATCTACGATGGCTACCTTAACAGGTTAGATACAAAATCTGAAGGTTGGACGACGACACTAGCAAAAAAGGGCTCCAAAGCCAATGTGGTAGATCCCTCCTTGATCTCAAGGTACGACTCGGATTGACTTTGCATACTTTACAACAATATCCAAAGGACCCATACGGTATTACTTGACGGCCTCTTACAAGGCACAGAAGCCAAGGGCTTGCTTCTCGTGCATGCGGCGCGTAGTCCAGTCCTTTGCGCGGTACTTCCGTTTATCAGGGCTGTCGTATCAGAAGACTTTGCACCTTTCCTCCCCGTCAAGCGTCCATGTTTCGAATTAGTATTACCAAAGGCCCGTGGCAAGCTGTTGTTCTATCTGCCTACTGTACAACCACATAGAATGCACCTGTGCGCCTCTTCTGCCTTTGCCGTCTGGGCACCAGGCATCGCGCGCTCAGTCCTCAGCCACTACATGGGTCGAGAACAATGATGAAACCCACCAAAGAGGTATTAAAAGGGGACAAGAACCATCCCACCGCAGACTCCGCTCAAGAGATGTCGACACTCCCGTCCATCCTGGGAGTAGGCACAATAACCGGCTCTATCGATGGCTCAACTCCGCCGCTGTGCCAACCATGCACGGGATCCTCCTCCACTCTAGATATCGCCCGTTGCCAAGCAGCTCCATAGCCTCGCTCTGCCTTCAGATGTCGCACTTAGCACGCGCATGGCCCTCCGGCCTGGGTATTCGCGCCTTCGGGTGCTAGACTGACGCCCGGTCGTTGGCCGGGGCGGGCATGCCTGGGCCCGACCTGGTCGAGAGGTAACTTCTTGGCGATTGCGGTGAAGAGTTCTCGTACGTTTTCGGCCGTCTTGGCTGATGTCTCGAAGAAGAGAAGCCCAGCCTCCTTGGCATATGCCTCGGCCTCGGCTGTCGGAATCGCGCGTTTGTCGGGCTGTTCTGTGACCAAATCCAACTTGTTTCCGGCCAAGGCGATGATGATATTCTCGTTGGCTTGGCGCTGGAGCTCCTTTACCCACGCCTTCGCCTTGTCCAGAGATGACTGTAAATCCGGGTTAGCATGGCGGCAATGAGGGGTAGGGACATCGACGTACTGCTTGCGTGATGTCATAGACGACGACAGCACAGTTGGCATTCCTGTAATACATCGGCGCCAGAGACTTGTACCGCTCCTGTCCCGCCGTATCCCAGATCTCGAACTTGACTGTGGTGTTCTCATCGAGCGAGATGGTCTGTGTGAGGAAAGCGGCGCCGATTGTGGATTCCCTATACGAGTCGAATTGGTCCTGGATCGCGGTCAGCTACCATGGTGCCCTACTTGTTTCCTACGGCTGATCGCACCTTAACGAACCGCAGTACTATCGAACTCTTTCCTACAGCCGATTCGCCTGCGCAGGGTCAGCACGTCTATTCCCATCGGAGCCGGTCCGGAGCAGCTCACCGAGGAGCACCAGCTTGAACTGAGCAAACCGGCTGTTCATGCCACGCGCGCCGGGGGGACCACGAGTAGCCATTGTGGATGTGTGATGTCGATATGTTAGGGGGTGAGGTCGGAATGAGGGCGCTAGCGATGACGACGCCTTCGTTGTTGAGGGGGTCGATCTGCGGACGTTGGGGCGAGATAATAGCGACCGATGCGTGGATTAGGTTTGATGCGGCAAGGCTGTATGCCTGGATTTATCGCCGAAAGACTATGTGGTGTGTGGACAGAATGTGGTGGCAGCAGGAGCAGCAACAGCGAAGCAAGCGAACAGCAGATGGTTGTGTTGTTGAATGGATTGGATGGATGGGACCACGGGACCAGAGCCGGAATTGTCGAGCAGGGCTGCCGGGTTGGCGAGGTCGCTGTTGAAGAGCGGCAGCCTGGCTGGGCGGGTCTGCTGCCGCTTGCTGCACACGTCAGGCAGTGCCGACGACACTGCTGCAGGCGCCGTCCCGTAGTCCGTGCGTTACGCTCTTCACGTGATTGCCACTTGACCACTCGCCTCCTTGTGGCGCACGTAATTGCTGCGCCGCACAGCTTGCCAGCCGGTACCGTCGGCAGGGGTGCGATGACGGATGGCAAATTCAAGCTGGCAACAACGCTGCATGTCATCGGTGTTGCGGGCTTCAGTTTGGGACAGCAAGGTAGGCCTCTAACAACTATTCGAAAAACAACGAATTGCGTGGGACTCGATGCTCGCTCGCACCTCCAGCTTCCGAAGGAAAATAATGCAATAGACGGCATTCTGCGCTCCCATCCGTCGTCTCCATACTTTCTCCTTCTGCAGGGCCCGTTGCGCGCGCCGCGGCAAGTTGCATCACCATGACGCTCCCCTACAGAGACACCAACGTCCAGGTCGCCTCGGACTCCTACATCTTCTCGTCGCCCTCCAGCCCAAATGCCCCGGCCCTCACGATCGACCGCCCCACGGGCGACATCCGCCTCACGGATGCCTCCCTTTTGGGCGGGAAACGCGTGTCGCGCCAGTCGAGCATTGCCGGAATTCTGGGCATGATCCAGCTACGACTTGGTAAGGCTCGCCCGTCTGTCCCAGCAGCTCTAGACACTGGGTTAACCGCAAGATAGACAAGTACATCATCATCATAACAAAAGCACAACCTGTTGGTCGGCTGAAGGGCCATATGGTCTACAAAGTCGTGTCTACCGAGTTCCTCCCGCTGCGCGAGCGCCAAGTCCGCGACCCCGATGAAGACCGCTTCCTGTCGTTGCTCAAGAACTTTATCAAATCTGGGCCCATGTACTTTTCCTACTCGATCGATCTCACAAGTTCATTTCAGCGCCAGTCGCAGCACGACGCCTCTGCCCCCTTATGGACGAGAGCCGACGACCGCTTCTTCTGGAACCGGCACCTTCAGTCAGACCTCATCGATTTCCGCACACGCGGCGGTCGTGGCCAGCCGGCTCCCCAACAGGGCATCGATGCTTACATTCTCCCCGTCATCTTCGGCGTCCTCGAAATTGTCCCGACCACCTTCAAGAGCACGCCCCTGACTATCGTCCTCATCTCTCGGCGATCGAGACACCGCGCTGGAACGAGGTATTTCACACGCGGGCTGGACGAGGAGGGCCACGCAGCAAACTACAACGAGACTGAACAAATTGTCATTCTAAATGACAATGGGCATGGTCTGGGTGGGTTTGCCGGGAGCAACGATATGCAGAGTGGCATCCGTGGGGGAGCTGAGGGCAAGGATATGCAGATACTGTCATACGTGCAAACACGTGGCAGTGTACCAGCTTACTGGGCTGAGATCAACACCCTCAAGTACACACCAACGATACAGATCAAGAGCATTGAGGCCGCGTACCCGGCCGCCAAGGCCCATTTTGACGAACAGATTCGCATCTATGGCGATAATTATTTGGTCAACCTAGTCAACCAGAAGGGGCGCGAAAAGCGGGTGAAGGAGGCATATGAGCAAGTCGTGGAGATGTTGGTATCGTCGCCCAAGGAGACGAGGGAGGCCGATCAGCGAACAGATGAGAAGTTCCACACGATCGAGTCAAGCGGGCCGACCCGTTCTCAACTTGACCGGCTGCACTACATCTACTTCGACTTCCATGCCGAGACCAAGGGGATGCAGCTGCACCGCGCGCAGCTGCTGATCGATCGTATGCGCGACGCGCTGATCGCACAGCAGTACTTCCGCGCTGTGGACATGCCGGCGAGCCGCATTGACGGCCGCCTCGAGGTGCGCAGTCTGCAGACGAGCGTTGTGCGCACAAACTGCATGGACTGTCTCGACCGTACCAACGTGGTACAAAGTATGCTGGCGCGCTGGACACTCGACCGCATCTTTATCGATCTAGGTCTTATGCAGAAGGGCACTCGCTTTGCCGATGAAGACGCTGCCTTCGAGTTCATGTTCCGCAACCTGTGGGCTGATAATGCCGACACTGTCTCTAGGGCCTACTCGGGCACGGGTGCCATGAAGACGGACTTGACACGTTTGGGCAAGCGGACCAAGGGCGGTGCCCTCCAGGATGGAAACGTCGCTGTGACTCGGTACTGCAAAAACAACTTCCTCGATGGGCCACGCCAAGATGCGTTCGACCTGTTCCTCGGTGCCTACTCGCCCGGGTCCGCTAACATCGGCTCGAGCCTTGTATTTGCCGACCGCCGGCCCGTACTCATCCAGGCGGTTCCTTACGTCGCCGCCTTCAGTCTCTTCTTCATCTTGGTAGCACTCTTGACTCCTCGTCTCCCCGGGTCGGCAGCATGGCCACTGAGGATATTCTTGATCTTCTTCTCAGTTTCCGCGGCATGGTCTCTGCACTTCATCTTCAACAACGGAATGCTTTACGTATGTTCTCTCCTCCATGATAACTTCCGACTAAGCTAACCCATCCTAGGTCAACTGGCCGAAGCTGAATCCTCGGCCGTGGGCAGCCGAAGGGTACCGTGAGACTATTGGCAAAGTGCGCAAAGATAAAATCCTGGGACCGCTTGTCGCAAGGCACGAGCGTGGCCTTAGTACGGCGAGGTATATCAACGCCGAGGAGGGCAAGAAGAGAATCGAATAGAGTAGATGTGCTACGTACTGGTGTTCTTCGGGCTTGTATGACCCAATGATAATAAGTCGGGCGAGATTAAGCTGTTGGTTTGCATACGACTGTAGACTAGAGATAGAACAGCTTGGACGACATGGACAGGAGTTGTGGGAAAGGTAGTGTCAGGAAAATAATATGCAATGACTATTGGGTGGTAATCTGCAGCACAACATGATACCCGTGGCCCTTCTCAGCGTTTTCTTACGGAGTCACGTCGGAGAAAGCCGCACAGCTGTCGTCACGACGTCAGGCCTGGCTCTGGCAGCATTTTGACCGACCAGTAGAGGATCCCGTCCCGCCTATTCATCCAAACTCATAGCTTACCCTGACACCGACCAGACATCTCCCGCCTTAGCCGGAGCCCCTTCTCTCGACCGAAGTCTTTATACGTAGCTAACATGTAGCTCTGACATTATCATCTAACCTCAAGCCTACACCATTGCCCTACAGAAAAACAAAAACAGCTACTGCCCTTTGTGGGGTATCGGTATCGGTATCGTATGACACCTATTTCTGAACTCCGGATGCCACGCCCGCTCTCCATGCAAGGTATCCAGTCAATGAGTCCACCCCCTTTTGAAACACCAGTCTGCCACTCTTTTCGTCCCCCCCCCCCCTGTGACTGTACGTATACGCCACCCCCGATGCAGGCCTCTGTCTAAGTAGCTATGCAGCTCAAATGAAACATCCTCCTCTTCTTTTTCCAAGAAAACAACTTCCAGGCGACGCAATGAAACGACTCTGTGAGACGCATGGCGCGGTATGCAAGAGACAACAACGGGCCCAACCAATCAGCCAAAACTCCACGCCTGCTTCTGCTTGTCACATCCACGCCCCACCATATATTAGAATAATGTATATCATCACAACCACAACAACCACCTAATCGCGCGCGTGACACCCTTGCCCACACCAAGCACCACTCGTGCAATCATCACCACAAACCACACATACCACATGAAACCGACCAGCGCCCACTCTACCGCCAGCCAACCGGCTCTACGCACCCAGCGAAAGCGTCGGCGTCTCCGTCGCAGCATCTTTTCCATGTTGTCCATGACCGTCTTCACCTTCAGCCGCTGTCCCACAACAAGGTCGTGGTTCGCCTCATCCGCCTCGTCAATCGTCGCTTGCGCCATGCCAGTCAACTCTCTGGCAACCTTTGTCCGGAGCATATCGACACGATGTTCGAGCGCGGGTGCCGTCTCAGTGGCGAAGGCATTCGACATCATCTGGAACTGTTGTGTGGATGTCTGGATGGATGCGCCAAGGACACGGCCTGCAAGAGGGTAGATCTCCGTTTGGGCGACGGGGCGGGTGAGCAGATGTTTGCGGACCTCTGGGTCAGGGGCAAGGCGTGCTACATCAGACCAAGCGAAGGTGCTGCTTTCTGGCGTTGAGACAGCAGAGTCGTCGGTCAAGGCATCAGCGTCGCGTGAAGAGGTCAGGAGCTTGCGCTCCTTGGCGCGCCGCTCGATTTCCATGGCGTGTATTCCATAGCTAAGTAGAATGGCGCGAAGCCTTGCAACTTCGCGTTTCGATACAGCGGCACGGATGGGGGCGCCGGTGCTGTCTGTAACGGCCCAGTGCCGACTAGACATAGCTGGGGAGAGCTGAGGAGGCTTGGGAAGAGCGAGCGCCGCGTTGAGGCGAGCATCAGCGGCACGCACGGCATCGGTATAACTGCTCTTACGTGATTCCGACTCTGATGCTTCAACGTCCGTGGGGTGAGCGAGCTCGGGCGGCGGGGATGTGCTTGTTGGGGACGCATTCTGAACGTCAATCCTCGGAGGCTTGAGAAAGTCAAATCGAGACGACCGAGGACTCAACGGCCGCGAAGAAGGATAAGAGCCAGGTGCCGACAGTGAAGTCTGGCCCGGCGGCATTAAGAATTGTGACGTAAGCTCGCCATCACGGAGCCGAGAGCCCGTCCGACTAGGTAGGACCGAGCCCTTAGACCTGCCCCGTGCCCTGCCCCTCTTGGCAAGGTCCATGTCGGACTCGTCCGACGACGTGCTGGAAGACTGCTCCTCACCAGCACTGCCTGACTCCTTCCGCCATATCATATCGCTGACCTTGGAAACGACGCTACTTCGCAGAACGCTGTCGATGCGCGGACTCCTGAACAGTGAACGCAGACCGGTACCTTCCTCTCCGCGAAGCTTCATGCTACCAATGCTTCTATGCGACCTATGGCTACCATAGGTACTTCCGGTATTGACCTTGCGAGGTGGACTCTTAGAATGTATCCTTTCGGACGGCGCGGCGCTCCAGTCAGTACCGGGAGACTCGACTCTCTCAATCGGAACAGGTGGCATTGAGAACTCGAGATCGTCCTCCGTGATGGGCGAGTAGATTTCTGCCGAACGATCCTTGCTGCGCTCTCTGAAGATACCCTTGACCCGTGTCAGCGGGTTTCGTGTCGGCGAACTTGGTCTGCTCGACATGGGCGAGAAATCCATCCCCCCAAGCGCAGGGATCAGAGCATTGTCTCGCAGAGGCCGCAGATCCGGAGAATTCGGTTGCGATGTGTCGTACTCGACTGAGAAACGCCTCCCTCTTTGGGGAACCTCGAGGCTGGCCCGTCCGTTGCCCTGAGGAGAGGACGGTAGAGGTTTCAGCTTGAACGGCTTATTCTCTATCTCGCTCAATTCCGCCCGTGTCTCCCCTCTCCTCTGGCTGCTCGCACGGCTGGGAATAGGAGAGACACGAGGTTTCTCTCGCTCCGGTGTCATCAGACTAGCACCTGTAAACTTCATACGTAATGCCTCGTGGTCGTAAAGAGGGTGGGATTCGATGTCTCTCTGCTCGTTTGCGATCATCTCATCCATCTGCTTGGCCAGGATGGCCTTACCACCACTGGTGATGGTTCCAGTCCTGCCTCTCCGTCTGAAATCGTTGTCAGTGTCAGAGGACTCGGAAATAGAACCACGATGAATGCGAAGGAAGTCGCGGCCGTGCATGGAACTGGTTTGGCGGTGGTGGGTGCCCCTAAGCGCCCGAAGCTTCTGCTGTGCTCGATCCCGCGCCGTGCTGAGAACATGCTCGTGCTCGACCTTTTGAGGAAGATGATCGGACGAATGCTTCTCTGAAACCACATGACTCTCTGGCGACTCCTTGTTTGAGCCTGGGGTGGTCATTCGAGTTCCGGGTTCGTCATGAGAGATATTTTGGTACAACTCCGTATCTTGCGGGAATACGCGCCTCCAATGGCGATCCTCGATGAGCCTCTTATTGTCGTCCTGTTCAAGCCAGTAGATGTCCGCCAGCATGTCTGCTGGATCAATGACCCAGTCAACCCTCGGCCTTTTTGGTTTGGCTGGAGCAACGGCTGATCTCGAATTCGCTGCTGGCGGAGAGCCTTGAGCCGCGACAACATCCGCGCTGATAAACGGCGGAAGCGCAGGGTGTGCTGGCACACGAGCTTGGCCCGTGGCTACCCATCTTGATACGTCGTCTACCCAGTCGGAAACCTTCACGATGTCGTTAAATCCTTGACTTTCGCCATCAATAACCTTCCTTTCGCGGGCTCGCACTTTGCGGTTTCGTATGTATTGAAGTGGGTCGTATGGTCGACCGATTTTGACGTCCCCTTCGTTTGTAGTGATCCTGAATACATGGACTGACCCGTTTGGGCTCCCTGGGGGGCTTGCAGTGGAGGATCTGGCTGTTTGGCCAGGCTTCAACGGCGGTAAAAGATCCAGGACCCGCCGGTACTGTGCCATGAGCTCGAGATAATCCTTTGCTTTTTGCGCCCTCGCCAAAGTAGACTGAGAGAAATGATAGCGGTAGCTCCCGTCAGCCTCAAAGGTAGATTGCAACGGGCTCAAGACCCTCGGGGCTCCTACCCTCGGCGACCGATCCGGCCTCGGGGAAATAGTGCGGGAGATTCTCCTCTGCTGTTGTAGATGCTGTCTTAAACTGCCTCCGCTAGGCGCATCAGGCAATGGTGCCAGCCTTGGAGGGATCGGCTGCGAGACATTTCTCCGTGAAGCAAGCCGTCGCGACTCGCTGAGGTTGAGTGCCATCTTGACAATCTGGGCAGAATCCACATCCAGCGGCGCCATGCTCGCAGGCGAGGCTGAGCCCACCGCTGTCTCTCCAGTCAGTGACTCGCCCTTCGTGACCGAGCCTAACGATACCCTCTGTGTAGGTCGAATGCGCTCTACCCCCAACCCGACCCCCTGACCACCGCCAGGGTGAGAGACGGGAGGTTGGAGCCTCTCTTGGCCTCGCGCAACCATTTTGTCGGTGTGAGTTTCGGCAGCGTCGTGATGTCGTCTCTGCGACTGCGTACGCGAGAATCCATCATGGCTGTGGCCATTCGCGATAGAGTCCGAAAGAAGGAAGGCCCCGCTAGACCTGTGCTTGTTGTGTGCGCGATGCGATCCCTTCGAGCGGCGTTTTCCATCGTCATCATTCAGGTTCTCCAACCGGGGAGAACTCTGGTAGAGCGGTTCGGGTGTAAGACCTGCATCGGAAGTGAAGGCGCTCAAGAGGCTGTCGTCGGCGTTTGAATCGGTCTTCTCGTAGCTCGTGCTCGGCGTTCTGTCGCGGTCGAGGACGTCCGGCTGCTTTGTGGCCCTCCGCGGGCGAATATTTAGGGGCGGGCTGGCATCTTGGTCTGCCATCACAGTACCCTCCGGACGCCCCATAAAGACGCGAGGAAGCGATTCGGCACTCAGAGGAAACGGGTTTGGCGATGCATGGTTGAGTGGGTGTCGCGTTCTGGGTTGGGCGATCGAGAGGCTCGGCTAGCTCGTGGTAGCCGTCGCTGGATCGAGCTCCAACTGGAGCTGACGGATGCTGACGTTAGGGCCGGGATTTTTCCCATGTGATGCAGCGACGTCAGTGACGCTGCTGCGCAAGATCATTCGCCAGCTCCCAATTTGACGCCTCTCGAGAACTCTGGTATGTATGAATAATTTGCCGTGCCGTACACTTGCCGTCAATGCGGGTGTCGGAGGTTGCATGTGCTGTCCCAAGACCTGGGTCGGCTGTTCAGGCAAATCCTCTGGTCGGCCTGCAGGGGATCACACGACTCCACTGTTAGCCGGGCGGAATGCGGCCATAGCGAGAGGCAGGGTTCACAAGGCATTCCCTCCCTGGTGTTAGCAATGCACAGTTCCGATGGCGGTACAATCCCTGTCAAAAAGTCTGTGTGCAAACACCGTTTTCCCACCAAAACTCAGCACATTGCAAATAAGAACGACAACGTTCTACAAAACTATAAAATAAACTAAAATTCTAATGTGCATCAATTTAAACCTCGTTTACTTTAGCAAACTCCAAATTTAGATAGGTTTTATCTTAGGGATGAGGTAACGGTTTGAAGATCGGTATAGCTGAAAGATTTCGCTTCAGGGGGTTTTAGCGGACATTATAGCGGGGTAGCGAAAGTGGCCTGTGCACACAGACTTTTTGAGGGTCACTGTAACGGCGCCGACAGACATCTGCAACTTGCAAGCTCAATTCATACACCGCGGAAAAGTTCGATCTAGTTTTCTGACCCAGATAGAACAGAGCGGCCATTACACCCTACGATTCGACGATTACCCAATCTTCAACGAGCAGAGATACGGACTACGAAGGCTCAGGCCAAAAGAAAGGGTCCCCTTAGCCAGTGCGAAAATGCCTTCTTACTGTAAAGACCACCTATGGCTTTCGTTGCTACAGTCCATCTCCCATTCTGAAAAGACCTATATGAATAGTGAAAAGGCCTTTTTGTATGTTGAAAGGGCGTTCCTATATTTCAATTGGGCCTTGCAAGGGGCGGCTGAATTGTGTGCCCGTCTGCTGCCCCGCGGTGTAACAGCCTTGAGATGCGAACTGAGATCTCCACGAGGAGTGTCTGTGTCGCTGTTTGTGTTGCTATTTGGGGTGCCGTTTTTGGCAGCTTGGACCCGCCAATTTCGGCACCCCAAAACACCCTCGATAAGTACATTTTTGGCTGGGCATTTGTACAACTCAAAGTCTACTGCACACGCACAGTACATTGAGCGCGCCTACCGCTGCGTCACAGCTGAAGCGCCCGTCCCCAGGCAAAGTGCGCCAGGACCCAGGGCTCCGGTGGGCAGCCAGACCTCGCTTGGCTGGCCGCGGCATCCGCCAATCATTGTTCATCCTGGTACTTCGGCCGGTGTTCGAGGGACCGGACCGTGAACACAAGAGCCAAAATCTCTCGCAAGAATCCCCGATACAAGCTTTGCCACAGCTCTCCTCGGATTTGTTACCTTGAAGCTTGACCTTGCCTAGGAGCACCACACCCATTTGTTTGTGCCCGCCTACCTCAGTTACGAACCGACGAGCAGAGCCCTGAGGGATCCCATCTCGGAGTTGGCTCGGGCGCCCAAGGCGAGGTTCACCAGAGGACCCAGCCGCGTAGACCCATCTTCCCGTACCATCCCATCATCCAAATCCTCAAGAATACGATCGATGTATTCCCCAGCGCCTGAGAAGTGAAGCACGTGGCCAATAGCAGAGTGAAGAGCGAGAAGTCGTTCTGAGGGGGGATCGATGGATGAGTGCTCGAAGAATGTCCTGCGAACAGGGAGATTAAGCCCTTTCTCAAAAAAGGGGTCAACCGGCTTTATGTTGTAGGTGTGAGGGGTTTCTGTTACACGCTCTAGAAAGAGATCGAAGTTCCCAAAAAGCCTGTGCATCTCAAGGGTAAGGGTAATCGCGTTATACGGCCGGTTGATATCAGTACCCTCAATAAGATGAATTACACCAATATCAAAAACATTCAGGATAGCAATAGCAGCCTTTCCAAAGTCGCTCTTCTTTTCCATTAGCTTTTATAAACAGAACAAAAATTTTAGGGGGAGAGGGGGGGAGGGGGGGAGGGGAGGGGGCTAACTAATTCACCACCATCCTCCTTTGTGAGAGCGAAAGGGAGAATATGCGCCACCTCGAGAATATTATAATTGTCGGTAGATGTAAGCTCATTCACATCGTCATCAATGGCAGGAGGTTGCTTTCGCCTCTCTTTAAGTTGCTGTCGATCGAAGACACGCGTGATAACGCAACGGTGGCGGTCGCGGGTGAGGCAGTAGCCCCGCAAGGCCGCTAGACGCTCAGGGGTTCCCACAAAATCTTCTTTACGCTGCTGCTCCTGTTGGGTTTGGACTTGCTGGACCGCATTCTGGTAGGTAGGAGTGGGCTGAGGTGTTTTACCCGTGGCAGCCCGTACTGTAAATTTAGGTTATGGGAGCAGGAGGGTTGAGGTTGCCGGGATGAGCATACAAGGGAGGAAGAAATGGTTGATGAGGGTGGTCGGCAAAACTAAATAACGGCTCGCTAAAAGCAGCAACCTTTGTGTCGTCATCAAGCTTAATGCCATCGTCGAGCATATCGAGGTCGAGACATTGGAAAAAAGCCTTAAGAAACTTGTCCTGGGATTCGAACGAGCGCGCATATTCGAACGTAAGGCGAACGACGGCTGGGCGATTGTACCCATCGCCGTATTGAGCAGGTGGATTTTCGGTGCCCTCGATATACTTGACGATCCGGAGGAACCTGCCGACTGCCTGGGCGCGTTGCTGCTGGTTTGCGAAGACGGGGATAACTGCGGAAAATTCGAGTCTGCCCTCCAATGACGACTGGTGACGGTGTGCCATGAGGTGCGAATTGGAATGGCAGTCAGCGGACGAACCCGCAGGGCCTGCGTTTGGTGTTTCTCGGGCTGTGAAGCGATCTGTAGTCTCTGGTAGAAGAACAAAATGGGCCCTGGAGGCTAGGATCTGATTGGGCGAGGCAGGTCAGCGCACGGGCCAAATTCGACCCGGCCAAAAACGGCAGCCCCGACAGCGACACAGGAATTCTAGGCTCTGTTCTTGGGTCTTGAGGGGTAACCCCTCAGTTAACTCTCACTTTTCATCAGCGAAGAGAGAACACAGACAGTGACTCCAAAAGAAAAGAGAGAATTTATAGCGACGGACACGATGGCAGGAGACCCGGAACCCGAAGCTACGATGGGCAACCCGACAGAGAACAAGCCCCATCTGATCGTGTATTCGCTCGACAGAGAACACACAACATACAGCATGTCAGTGTTTGTCACGAAGCTGCACCTGCGGCTTCGACACGGCGGGGTTCGTTATGAGAACGCACTTGGGTCGCGGGAGCAGGCGCCCAAGAAAAAGCTACCCTATGTCAAGTTCGTTGAGACCGGTGAGCTCATGGGCGACTCGGCGCTCATTGTTGAGAGGCTTGTCAAGGAGGGCAAGCTCCCAGATTTGGATAAGGGGCTGTCGCCTGAGCAGAGGGCGACTGATTATTGTTTGAGGGTGATGATTGAGGATCGTGTGTATTATTTGGTGGTAGGTTGATTGACTGCGACGAGAGCGGCTGATGCATGGCTAAAGGATCGCAGAACTACGAGCGCTGGTATGGGAATTACTACGCCATGCGCAACAGACTATACGGCCACCTTCCGTTTGGAGTCCGACAGGTTATGGGTATCTTGACGTTTCAGTATCTGAAGTTGATGCTGTACTTTCAAGGGACCGGGAGGCATAAGCCCGACGAAGTCCGGCACTTCGCCGAGGAGGCCATCGGCGCTATGGCTTGCTTCGCCGAGGCGGCACTTCAAAAGTCCGGGAGCCAGAGCTCGGCACCGTTCTGGATACTGGGAGGGGAGCAGCCGACGGAGGCAGATTTCACGCTGTTTGGTGCTCTCTCGGGATATCTGGTAAACAGCGAAGTGTGAGTTTCGGGCGTTTCACTTCCGTGTTGCTCTGTGCTGATGAGGATGAACGTAGACAGCCAGAAACTACGGCCCTGATAAAGAGTCACCCTGCGCTGGTGGACTACATCGAAAGAATCCATGGGGCGTACTTCTCTGACTACAGTCACCTCCCATGTAACGTTGCGAGTTGGCCGTCTAATATGTGAAGGGGCTTGCTGTCTGGGGGATTGCTCTGCTTTCATCGCTGTACGAAGGCTCGGGCAAAAAAAAGGGTCCCCTTAATCAGTGCGAAAATGCCTTTTTGGAATCTTCACACACTCCTCTTCTGAAACGGTAAGGTCTGAGCTTATCGCATTACAGGCCGTTTTAACATGCAGGATTCCCTCATAGGAGCAACCAGCCCGAAAACCTACAGTCTCGAATGGTCACATCTGTCCTACAAGAAGAGGATGTCTATTTGTACCGTAATACTGCAGGGTATTTTTATGAAATGCGTTAAAGAAACACTTAAACACTATGAGTTCTTGCACCAGAGGCTTTTTTTGGCATTATCAAAGGGTAATGCATTTCGACATTGGGGGTACGGCGCAAATAGACATTCTCTACAAGAAGGGCGGTGTCAATGAATAACATATGTCTATTATTTGCCCGATCGCTACAGCTATAAGCTGCCTACCTACCAAAGCGCCAACCGATTATTCCTACTAGCTAATACCTTTCCAACGCCTAGAGGAGATGATATCCGATATTGAGACGCCGAAACCAATGTCAATGTCCTATATCTTATGGGTCGCTGCTCCTATCAACAACCAGCGGATGCGTTCAATCGGTCTTAAAATACCGTGACCGCGCTCACATATCCGTTCTTTAGCACCTCGAAGACCAGCCCAGGGAACCCGTACAGCGTTGTTGTGGAATCCTCGCTGCCGTCGAACTTCTTACCAACGCCCGGCGTCGTTGTGCTGCCGCTTTCCTCCCACCCCCCCAAGAGTTCACAGCTGCTTCCTGGACTATCTCCCCAACCCCGATTCAGCACCATGCCGCGTTGCTTCTGTCTCGCTTCCTCTTCCGATGCGTAGATTGACTTCCACTCTTCCCGAAGGCTGGTTTCAATGTCCGGGAACGAAGTCTCTGAGTCAATCGCCGCGTTTGGGTTCGTATTGGAGAGATACGGAATTTCCCAACGGCAACGGCGATGTCTGTTGAAAGGATATGAGCCCGGCACGTTGGCGTGCAGTATTACCTTCGTAGCCACGAGCCGGTCCGCGGAAAACGACTTAAATTGCACTTCAGGGATGCCAGAGTTTGCACCCTGAGATGGCGGCGGTTGCGAAGGGTTCGTTGGCGTTGACACGAGTATGTCAAAGCCCAAGTGGAAATAATTCCAAAAGCACTCCCCTGACACATTCGCAACTAGATCATCCTCAATAGCATCATCGTTGGAATCATAGCCATCCGATGTTGTATGTGCAGAAGACTGATCGGTGTCGGTGAGATCGTCGAATCGCTTCAGATCGTTACCGTTTGGCCGCTGAGCCATGGTGTTACTCACAGCCCGCAGCTTATGGATGTACATCCTCTGGTCGTTCTTCCGATAAATAGCATCTGGAGGGCCGAGCTCTGTCACAAGCTGCTGGGGCGTGGTGTCGCCCAGATGGATCCAGAAAGAGCTGTTAGTCCACCTACGGAACAACTGGACCTTTCCCCCGCCATGAATTCTGACAAGAGAGACCTCGTCTGGGCAATTGTCCTTGCCCTTAGAGAGAGGCGCAAACGTCTTGATGCTCGGAAGAACCTCTGTCCAGAGTTGGTTTTGCGCCTGTGTCCATGAATCGCCCGAAAACACTGCCATCGCCGTAGGGATTGCCGTGGAGGATATTAGCGACACAACGTCCTTCGAATGTTCGTACTGCGATGCCCGCATCGGAAACGTGAAGGCGACTCCGGGATATGATAGAACATAGTCCCCCGAGCCATCCCGACTCTCTGCATTCGGGATATATTCCCCGTCGTACGTGGGGCCCAAAAAACGCTGGTAAATGTGGCGGAATGTCGGGCCTGCTGCAGCGTCGTGTTGCTGGGCTGCTCCGTCTTGCGTGCTAGGGGGTCGGACAAGATCACGCTCCTTATCGTTTGCTGGCTTCAGAAAGATGTGATTTTTTGTAAAATCAACCACTTCGACCAGTCTCAATCGCTGTTCCGCACCATCGAAGCGCAGGCGTAGCCCGTTTGCTGGCAGTGTGAGGAGGACCGGCTCCTTCACCGGGTCGCCATAGTATCCGAGGTCGAGCTTGGGAAATCGTTGCGGTTCGGCCTTGAGACGGGTTATGATATCGTGGAGCGACGCGCCGAGCACCAGGAATCCCAGTGCCCTGCCTGGATAGAGCTGGGCGGAGAAGAGCGACATGGTGATTGCTTCGCGGCGCTCGCTTGCGGGGTAGCGAGTCGCGACAAGACGGGTCACGGCTATGCTGTCCTTCTGGAACGAACAGCAAAGGTATATAAATCTGGCAAAAACACGTATAGCTAGACAATGGCGGATAGAAATAGAACGGTTGGCGAAGACAAAGGACAGAACTTGATCGTGGCGCGTGCTGAATCGATTCCTCGTGATCGCTCCGAGTGAGCAACCGGCCGGGGATGGCGGGGTGTGCCTGGGGCAGGCGAGACGTCATCTCGCGGCAGGCAAAAATGGTGGGGTTGGGATGCCAAGAGCGGGTGGGTCTATGCACGCTTGGGAGGTGGGTGTGGTTGCTGCGGCAATGGAGTCTCTGCGGTGTTTTTGTTGCGCTTGCCGCGCTCCCGAAAATCCCTGTCAATCCCATGCACTGTCCTCAATCGTGCTGGCGCTCCACCGATAACCCTGGACCCAAGAGCACAAACCCAAGCCTTGACCTCCTACCGCTTGAGCGGGATTACTTTTGGATCGGTTTCCTTCGATTACGCCAACTGCTCCATACATCCACGTTATCCCGAGTTGTTGACATCGAGCGACGCGACGCGGCTCCGCGATGGAGCGAAAAAGGACATCGATGGCGCCCCCGGGGCGAAACGGCACAGGGGCGCGTTCTAGCATCCGCCCCCCGACGAGGACGACGTCGAGACAAGGCTATACACGACAAGGTTCTGTGGCTCCACGAACCGAACGAACACGCGCGGCATCGCCCGCAGAATCCCTAATGTCAGTCGCCACTTCAGCTACGGCGGGCATGAAGCGTAAGGAGCGCGACTTCGACCCAGACGAGGGGGGAGAGGCTACCAACATCAACGTCGTCGTACGGTGTCGAGGCCGCAACGAGCGGGAGGTTCGGGAAAACAGTGCCGTCGTGCTCAGCACCGAGGCCGCAATGGGAAAGACGGTCGAGCTTTCAATGGGCCCCGCGGCGCTCAGTAACAAGGCGTACAACTTCGACAGGGTATTTTCGCAAGCTGCAGATCAGGCCATGATATTCGACGATGTTGTGAAGCCGATATTAGACGAGGTAATTATTTACGGCGCCATTCTCGAAGGCCAGGTGCTGACTCTTGTAGATGCTCACGGGGTTCAACTGCACCATCTTCGCCTACGGCCAAACCGGCACGGGAAAAACGTACACCATGTCTGGTGATATGAGCTGCGCGTTGGGTCTGCTGTCGGACGAGGCAGGAATTATTCCCCGTGTGCTCCAAGCACTGTTCAACAAACTGGAGGTCGACGAGACAGACAACTGCGTCCGCTGCTCCTTCATCGAGCTATACAACGAAGAACTGCGGGATCTGCTCTCTCCAGAGGAAGGGGCCAAGCTCAAGATTTACGACGACAATTCTAAAAAGGGCCATTCCGCAACAATGGTGCAGGGCATGGAGGAACGGCACATTACCAGCGCAACCGACGGCCTGAAATGGCTCCAACAAGGCAGTCTCAGGCGGCAGGTCGCCGCGACAAAGTGCAACGATCTCAGCAGTCGAAGCCACACTGTTTTCACCATCACCGTCCATGCGAAGCGAAAGACCGAGGACGGCGAGGAGTATCTGATGCAAGGAAAGCTGAACCTGGTGGACTTGGCTGGAAGCGAAAACATCCAGCGATCGGGCGCCGAGAACAAGCGGGCCGCTGAGGCGGGGCTCATCAATAAGAGCTTGCTCACCCTTGGGCGCGTCATCAACGCCTTGGTCGACCGAAGTGCTCACATTCCCTACCGGGAATCGAAGCTCACACGCCTTTTACAAGATTCTCTGGGAGGACGGACGAAGACTTGCATCATTGCCACGGTGTCACCAGCGAAGAGCAACCTCGAAGAGACGATCTCCACGCTGGACTATGCTTTCCGGGCCAAGAATATCCGGAATAAGCCCCAACTCAATGCACTGCTCAACAAGAAGACTCTCCTGCGTGAGTTTACGAGCGAAATTGAAAGACTCAAGAGCGAGCTCATCGCTACCCGCCAACGCAATGGAGTATATTTGTCGAATGAGGCATACGAGGAGGTCACAGCGCAAAATGAGTCGCGCCGGATACTCACAGAAGAGCAAGCTGCGAAGATAGAAACACTCGAAAACAACCTCCGAAACAAGGTGCAAGAGCTTTTTTCTCTGACATCGAGCTTCATGGGTCTGAAAAAGGAACATGAAGGGACGCGGATGCAGCTTGATGAGACCAAGGAGGTCCTGGACCAAACGGAGCTGGTGCTGGCAGCCACGAGGAAGACATTGGCTGAAGAGACGCATATCCGCAAGGCTCATCAAGAGACAGAAGAAAAGCTTGCTGCTGTCGGCGGGCAACTGTTGAGTACTTTGCAAAGAACAGTGAGCGATGTCGGTGGGCTACACAAGAAAAATAAGCGGAAATCGGATCTCCAAAGCATGAACCGAAGCACCTGGGGCATGTCGCAATCCCAAGTCTCGGACGTCACTGAGCTTGTTGAGGGACGTATCGAGGACTTTCGAAAGGCCCAGGAGGAACACATTTTTGGCGTTTCTGAACGGATGCAGTCCTTCGTGCAGGGAGAGCTTGAGAAGCTGACGTCGACGCAAGCCTTCTTGGATGAAAATCTTGCTCAGATCGGCGAGTCGAAAACACAACTGATGGAGCAAAAGCAGAAATCCAAGGAGGAGATGGACGACGTACTGGAAGAAATCAAGGTTGTTAGGGATAACGTGAAGCAGCGCGTCGGGGAAAGTCTCCAGGCAATTGCGGGCGCAGCAGAGAGGATAGCAGAAGACGTGCTCAGCGAACTAAGCACGTTCCACAGCCAACTGCACGCCTCCTACAGTTCACTCGGGAAGGACTTTAAGTCGCTCTTTGAGGACCTGCTCCGACACCTGGGTTCTCAAAAGGCCGAGTCCGATAGGCTTAGGCAACAGTTGGAGGGCGCCAGCCAAACGATCGTACAGTCGAACGAGTCTGTGGCTGCCCGCATCCAGGATGTGCTAGAACAGGAACGGAGACAAGCGGCTGCTGAGCGTCAGCACCTGCTTCTCCAGATTAGCTCACTCATCAACTCTCATGCGGAGGCCCAAGAGACTCGTCTTGCTGGCAAAGCCGCGCTCATTCAGCAGACTGTCGTCGACACCAGCAAATCATTCGAGGGCGATGTCGCCCAATTCTCGGAGGGCATGGATGCGTGGAATGCCAAGGACGGCCAGCTTCTGGAAGATGTTGCCAAGTCGCGGGAGCTGCTGAAGGTCAAGTTGAAGGATGAGTGGACTGTAAGTCCATAGCGTTCCAATCGTGTCGACCTCACTAACATCACCACAGGCTGCAAATGACTACAGCAACTCGATCCAAACAACAACGAAGTCGGTCCACGCGGAAACCGTTCGTGTGGTAGACGAGCAGATGAAGGATTTGGATGTGCAAATGAGAGACTTGGACGATTTTGTGTCGCGTGCCAAGTCGCAGAATGCTGAGCATCACGAGCAGCATGCCGGCTCTGTTCGCACGTTGACGAATGCTGTGGACAAATCGTTCTCGAATATCATGGAGCACTGCAAGGAAACTGTGGACAGAGTTCAGGACATCGGTGAGGAGATGGAGGCCGAAACCAACAAACTTCAACAAAACCTCGATCCTCTCGACGAGGACGTCTGCCAGCCGCTGTCCAACCTCCGGGACGACATCAAGAGTATAGTGCTGCAAGAATACCAGCCGACTGGTGACACGCCCCAGAGGATACAGTACCAGTATCCAACGAGCCTGCCGCGCACCCACGCTCCCGAGGTATTACTCGCAGATATTCGAGATAGCCCAACGCCTAGCAAGGCGGCACCGGCTGTCTTCAGCGACCCAAATCTCTCGCCGTCCATAGCGTCACCCTCTAGGCTCTCCATTGCGTCGGAACAAGCTGAGATCAGGAACCCGTTGAGCATGAGCCTTAGAGAGATGAACCCGAATGTGACGACGGGCTCGCTGATGTTTGAACCATCTGCGAGCATGATGTCGCTGCCGGTAGTGAACGACAACACGGTACCAGCTGCCAAGCGCAGTACACGGAGTAGGCTGGCCAAGAAAAAGGTCATCAGTACAGTGGCGGAGGGACTGGAAAACGTGCCGCCATCGGCGTTTGCGCAGAGCTTGAACAAGAGGAAAAGCCCGCGTTTGAATTGAGGGTTTGCAATGGATACTCATTTAGCTTGGAGTTTGGTGTATGGACATGCGATGAGCATGGCACTGTTGGTTTTCCAAAGGTTTAGGATGTCTATTTATGGTGTACTCTTAGTGAGCACTGATACCCAAGTCGGTTGTGGGAGTTTAATATATGCTTGACGCCGTCTGGTTGTTTGGTGTGTGAAATGTGTGCCTTAGTAGAACCTGTGACGTGTTAAGGTGTTAGTTTCCACAACAGAAGTTCAGCATCGACGGAGCAATACGAAGGTACACGGTGAACATATGTCAGAGTGTTTTTGTTGTGTCTTCATTAGATTCCATGCTGTACATTGTTATATAGAAGGTGTCGCTACATGAATTGCAACCCAAAAGCAAACGCTAGCTGCCGTCCAATGCTATGTGCGTAATAAGCCGGTACGCCGTGACTACCATACCCGAGAGAGAAAAAGTCGTAAAGCTAGGGCTTAGCAGCAGCCGCCGCCGTGCCCGTAAGTCGAGGTCTCATCGGCCTTGGGCTCCTCGGCTTTGGAGCCCTCAGCCTTAGGCTCCACAGCCTTGGGCTCTTCGATCTTGAGCTCCTCGATCTTGAGGTCTTCGACCTTAGGTTCCTCAACCTTTGCCTCCTCGACCTTGGTCTCCTCTACCTTAGGTTCTTCAACCTTGGGTTCCTCAGCCTTGGTCTCCTCGACCTTGGGCTCCTCAGCCTTAACCTCCTCAGCCTTAACCTCCTCGGGCTTGGTCTCCTCGACCTTGGTCTCCTCAACATTGACCTCCTCAGCCTTAGGTTCCTCAACCTTAGGAGCTGCGACCTGAGCATCCTCAGCCTTAGGCTCCTCAGCCTTGGGCGCCTCAACCTTGTCCTCCTCAAAGGTAGAAACAATATCCTTCTCGTTAGGGCCAGCGATCAAGATCTTGATGACCTTGCCCTCCTTAACCTTCTTGAAGGCATCCTCGGCCTGCGAGAACGGCACAATACCGTCGACGAGCTTGTTCACGTCGATCTTGCCGGCGGCCACCAGCTCAATGGCGAGCTTGTAGTCGCCGCTGCCGTAGCGGAACGAGCCCCGGGCGGTAACCTCCTTGATGCACAGCGCGGCGATGGGGAAGGTGATGTTATCCTTGCCCATGCCGGCCTGCACGTAGCTACCTCCAATGCGGACGGTGTGGACGCACGCCTGGATAGACGGCTCCGCGCCTGAAGCATCAATGACCACGTCAGCGCCGGCACCGAGGTCGGCGAGGGCAATGATGTTGGCCGCATTCTGCTCGGGGGAGACGCGCTGCGACATGTAGGCGTGGGTGGCGCCGAAGCCGAGCGCAAAGTCCAGCTTGGCCTGGACGATGTCGACCTGCACGACCTTGGTCGCGCCGAAAGCACGGGCAACAGCCGCGCAGAGGAGACCGACGGGACCGGCGCCCATTACGACGACGGTCTGGCCGGGGGAGACCTGAGCCTGGCGCACGACGTGGACACCCACGGCGAGGGGCTCGATGAGGGCGCCCTCCTGCAGGGAGACATTCTCCGGCAGGCGGTAGCAGAAGTCGGCGGGGGCTCTCCAGTAGCCGGTCAGGGTGCCGTCATAAGGAGGGGTGGCGGCGAAGGCCATCTCCGGGCAGAGGTTGTAGTGGCCGCCGAGGCAGTTGGCGCAGTGGCGGCAGGGGTAGCCAGGCTCAAGCGCAACACGGTCGCCAACCTTGAGGGTCTTGACGTCCGCGCCGACCTCAACCACGGTGCCGGCCGATTCGTGGCCGAGCACCATGGGGTCCTTGACCACGAAGGGGCCAATGGCGCCGTGCACCCAGTAGTGCACATCCGACCCGCAGATGCCAGTGTAGTTGATGGCTACAAGCACCTCGCGGGATGACTTGAGTGTCGGCACCGGCTTCTCCTGGAACTCTACATCGTCGGGCTTGTTGAGGACGAACGAGAGGTT
>Ga0247760_1000688_pt1 | contig 35681 bp, 26 predicted proteins | sample UWRJL171409R4_FD_179936 | JGI IMG/M metagenome (GOLD analysis project Ga0247760, IMG submission 179936) | Plant litter microbial communities from Arlington Agricultural Research Station in Wisconsin, United States - UWRJ-L171-409R-4 | ecosystem: Environmental > Terrestrial > Plant litter >... | reverse complement strand
TATTGAAGTGCTCATGATTTGCCAAAACCTTTGATCAGCCGTGCACCTGTGCTAGAAGAGAGGCTGTAATCGTTGATTTTAAGATGAGACAAACGGTTTAGGACGAAGAAAATAAGGAGCAAATTTAATTGAATGCGGTCAAACAATGGTAGCAAGTGGACTGAAGCTCCCGGACATGACTTTCACATTTCAAGGATCTCACAATTAATAACACGGAGAAGGACACGAGAACTCAGCTCACAGCAGGGCTGACCATGGCAAGCCTTGTTTTACAGTGGCCCGCTGTCTGGGACCTCTTTAGCGCTTGAAGCTGAGGGGTTCCACCAACCGATAAGCCTTGCTGAACGGTATCGATAAGCAATTTCCCCAGCTCAGGGATCCGTGCAATCATTGCCGCCCATTTGGCGTCTTGGGACAGTCAACCGTTGAACAAGATTCCGATTGAAGCTATTCTTGTGGGTCTATTCCAATTTTCAATATCTCTCTCAGTTGAAGCCTAGGTTATTTGGAAGGCTAACGACCTGTTCGGTCTAAACAGTCTCTTCAGCTCTGCGTCGTGGCTCGCTGCTGTCAGTATCATCGGTTTGCTCCTCGCCCCGCGACCTCGAGCTCCTACGCCCACGATTCCCCATCTTGAAGCGTGCATCGCTCCCTCATCGCGATCATCAAGAACACTAGCCGCATCAGCGAATTGTACAGCAGCCTCTCAGCCAGCATAAGGCTCCGAAGCATTGAGAACTTGGTGTCGCAATTGTCGCGTCTTGAACTACTGAGCTAGCACTCATTTATTGGATGGACGGTGCGTGCTGCACACAGTAAACTATCCCGAGCTCTCCACCACGCAATAGGACCAAAGATACGCGGCGTCTCAATATTTCACTCAAACTTTCCTCTATTCCTCTCATAACCGACGCAATAAAGAGGTATGATGTCTGCAAGGCCAAGCACACCAGCTTCGCCAAAGAATGCGAAGGTCAAAGGGCCTGTCCCCGGCCAGCCATTATATGGATGTGGTAAGACCCTTGAGATTCTGTCACGCCAGCATGTCTAATAGTTCTACCAGAGCATCTACAGCGCTTGTTCAACCAAGATCAGACCACAACAAACACCTCGATTACGCACTACAAGACAATTTTGAGAAACCTTTTCGATCACAACCCGATCACCTGCCAGACAGCCAAGTCTGTCGATGGCCCGTCCCACTTCACATCTCTCACGACCACGTACCTGTGCCTTCAATGCCCGTCGATATTGACGGAGGAGGACTGTGTGAAACATGGGGCGAAAAAGTCACACAGGTTCTGTAAGTCATGGGTCAGACCCGCTTTTGCGTTCCCGCCATCAGCTGACAGGCTACTCGCCAATATCAGATGTTGATTCCAGGGCCGGCACATTATATTGCCAGATGTGTGATGACATCGTCTGGGATCCCACGCTGGAGGAACTCCGGCTGAGCAAGAGCGGCGGCCACAGTTTTTCGCGTATGTAACATCCTTCGTGCTGGCAACATGAAGATGCGCCAGTGACTAACTGTATGTCACAGCCAGAAAAAGGAAACAAGAAGATGTCACACAGTCGGATGTTAAGGATCTTCCAGCGTTTATCGCTGCTAACACCACTGTTGCTTCCTGCAAGGCAAACGGTTTACGAGGTATATACAATGCCGGGGCCACATGCTACCAAAACGTAGTGCTGCAGAGCTTCCTCCATAACCCATTCCTGCGCAACTTCTACCTCAGCGATGGACATGCAAACAGCAGCTGCGAGGTCCCGTACTGCCTAAGCTGCGCCATGGATGACATGTTCCAGGACTTCTACGCTGCGGAAAATACTAATGGCTACACGGCGGCCAATATTCTGTCAGGGTTTTGGATCAGCGAAAACAAGGCATTCGAGAACCTAGTGACGACCAAGGAGCAAGATGCCCACGAATTTTTCCAATTCCTCGCTGAAGAGCTGCACGAACGTAATGGCGATGGCAAGAAGCCTGAGATCGGCAGCGAGCATAGCTGCAAGTGCATTATCCATCAAACCTATTATGGAAAACTGCAGATTACCACAACCTGCCAGCATTGTAGCAGCGTTACAAATCAGGTCCAGAGCTTTCTCGACTTGAGTCTGGGACTCGAGCATCTGGCACAGAAAAAAGGGAAAAAGGCGAGTAAGATTGCGTCAATGACCCTGAAGGAGTGCCTCGAAGAAGAATATATCAAACAAGACAAGTGCGAATATCGCTGCCGCAGCTGCAACTCAACGCAGCAAGCGAAAAGACAGACAGCAATCGAGACATTGCCAAATGTCCTATCGATCCAACTCAAGGTGAGCAGCACGATCCAGGGCGAGATCACGACTAATATGCGATTGGCAGAGGTTTGAATACAAACAGGGCAGAAATGAGCGGGCTGTCAAGATCGATACACCTGTACAGTTCCCGCTCGAGCTCAGTATGCTTCCTTACACAACGTACGCGAAGACGCATGACATCAAAGAATCTTATAGCCAGATGCGGGCTACTACATACGATCTGATAAGCGTTGTAGTGCATGTTGGTGAGATGGATACGGGACATTACGTGTCATACTGCCGAGTTGGTGATCAGGTTAGTTTGGACGCTCTTTGGGCATTGTTGCCTGCTAACTTGAATGGCAGTGGTTCGCTTTCAATGATCACAGGGTCGAACTGGCTTCCATTTCAGATGTCCTCAACGCGAAGGCCTATCTGTTGTTCTATCTCATCAGAACTCTAGCATGATTTGATCTGGTAGAGCTTCCCGCAATAGCGCTTGTGTTTGTCGTTTTCCTGGACTTGCGCTGCTTTGGGATGAACAGATGAAGTTTGGGGTAACGAGTCGCTGATACATACCCATGGCAGCAGCAAGATGTTGCCTGTTTGCTAGCCGACCCACAGGAAGAAAGATGACAGGGATTTTCATGTAGTATACAATTGCATTGCACGGATCGGCAGGGGAAAAGAATAATTATGGGTTGGGGAGTTGGGTGATGCTATATGGGAGTATTAGAATAAAATGATCCTTGTTTTGCCTGCATCATTCCGTCTTCCCCCGACCACACTATCAAGAGTTGGCTATCTAACCCGACAGATAGGTGATCGATCTTACGACTCCTCCTTTGCCTCTCTCCACTTCCACACATCCTCCGCTTCATAGTTGGCATAGCAGTAGAACTCGTTGCTCAACCCTCGCGCGTGCACAGGCTCGTAGTCCGTAGTCATGAGCCCCAGCGCCCGATATACCCGTGTCACAAGCCCTTCCATGCGCTCGCCCGTACACAGAATCAGACGAGGTTGTTCCGTTGGAGGGCAGAGAAGCCAACGGACGGTGAGGGCAGCTTGATGTGATGTTAGCCATGCAACAAGGTTTAGCCAGATAGGGGCGGGGCGGGACATGTCTACCTTTGGTTTGGCAGTCCTCGCTGAGAAAAGGGGGATCGACAATGGCGCGGTCGACGGTACCTTTGAGTTCGGCTGGGGTGCTGTTAGCTTTTGTGTTATTGGAAAATTCCTTTGTCCCGCGTTATGGTTATGTTGGCATTGGACAGAAGTTCTGGGGGGGGAGTAGGGCGAGAGGGGAGAAAAAAAAAAGTGAGAGTGAGGGAGGAGAGATGAGACGGGTGAGCGGCAAAAAGGGGGATGGAGGGAAAGAAGGGGTGCAAACTGGGGTAGAAAACGAGAGAACAGAAGTGGAAGACGGGTTGAAAAAAGGCATCTTCCAGTCTGTATGCATAAACCCTTGCACCGGGTTTACTGGATCAAGGCACTGGGAGCAAAAGACAGCCGGTCAAGGATGAAACAATAGAGAGCACAAAAAAAGTAGCGAGAAAAAAATAAGGGAAACCCACCTGGAAGCTTCAACGGTTGTGCAAAGTCATAAAACACAAACTCGGGAAACACCGAGAACCGATTGTCATGCTCCAACAGATACAGCTTCGGCTTTGGCTGGCTAGGAGGTGACTCGTTCTATTCCATTCCAACATGTAATCAGCCTGGCCATACTTATCAAGTTTATATACCCAACCAAGGTCCCACAAGCCAAGTTCGGATCCCGGTGGTTCCGTCACTCTGGCTGGAAGTAAAGAAGAAATGGAAGGGGCAAGACATACCAACAGGTTCTTCAACGCCACAAACACGCTCGGCGCTGACACGACCGCAATAGTCGACCGCTCTGTTGCTCCATCTAGAAGCTGCTTCGCCAGAAGTTTTGCCGTTTCGTCCGAGTACTGTTCACATCATTCAATCAGCCTTAATCCCTCTCTCCCCACCTAATATCATAAGAGGAGACAAAACGCACCCAAAATTGCGACTCATTCCAATCCTCTGTGAACAGATCCATCGAGAGAGAATCCTGGTTTGCGCTTTCGCTGCCCCCGCCGGCGGCAAGACGCTCCTCGGCTTCAGCCTGCAGCTTTGAAAACTTCTCTGAGTGGGCATCGCGCTCGGCGTAAAATGCCTTGAGCGCATCAAGCGTCGACAACGACAATGTCCTGTATTGACACAAAGTAAAACTGTCAGTCTGGAAGGAACTGTCTACAAATTGGGGAAACGAACAGCTCGTCATCACTGTCTGCGTTGGCCATGTTGGCGCACTTTTGCAAAGCGGTGTTTTGTTTCGGGTATTTGTCACGAATTTTGGATTTGGGTCTCCATCGCTTGTGTTTGACAGCAGCTTGTGCAATCTATAGCCACCCACAACAACAAGCTCACCCCTTTTCATCAGGTCCGACTTAACTGCCACAACCATCTTGTTAGGCGCCTTTTAAACTCTCGATTCAAGGAAATTTCTTCTAGTTACATATGTACACTCTACAGGAGTCTGTCCCGTCAAGCAATTGTTGCCAAACCACTCTCACTGGTCATCCAGCACGTGAAGATACTTCTTTTCTTCCCTTCTCTCCTTCTCCGAGGCTGGTGGCAGGTCATAGTACGAAGAGCTTCGGTACCCTTGCTGCAAGGGAGTGAGAAAATAAGCAGATCATTGTGGGCCGTCAAACTTACTAGGTAGTGATAGGTGAAGTCCTTGATGTCGCCCGGAGTGATGCCAAGATCCTTGAAAGTCTTTGCCGTCTCATCAATGAACTGGTCATGGAACTCCCGCTCGACTTCGTCGGCTGACATGATTGGCCACCACAGAACGCGGTTCAACAGCCCAGCAACGGGCTTGAGAATGGCCTTGGGAACATTCATATGCCGTCGCTTTTTAAAGATTTCCCGGTCCACCAGCTCGGCGATCTCAGCAGTCGAGTAGTTCTTGGGCCCATATAGCTCGAACGTCTGAGCAGCAGTGCTATCGTCACGAAGCATGAGTTCCAAAGCCTCACCAACATCAATGACCTGTCACAGGTGAGCATTAGGTTCATGCACAACCAATATTCTCTCCGATGAACTTACGTGGACTGGCCAGTACCGCTCCTGCATGTTGTTCGACGTGAACAGGTTCAGGACGCTTGCGAGCTTCAGCAGCAAGTTGTCTTCAAACCCGAACATAGGGGCAGGCCTGACGATTGTGGTCTCCGGAAAGATGCTCCGGGCAACATGCTCAGCACGGCCCTGCAGGTCAATTAGACCGGACGTTTCCTAACGATGGTTGATTAACGTACCTTGGTGGCAAAGAACTCGGATGTCGAGTGGGGGTCGGCATTGTAGGAGGAAACGTGGATGAAGCGATCCACGTCGTACTTGGCGACAGCCTCAGCAATCCTCTCAGTGCCTTCGACATGGACATCCTCGAGAGAGAAGTTCCTTCCAACTTCGTCAGCCTGCGCTCGTTCCCGCCACATCAACCCCAATTCCCAGACTCACTTGGTGGGATAGTTCCGCCCGACCAGGTTATACACCACATCCGAGTGTCTGACACTGGCCTCGATCGACTCCGTGTTCCGCAGATCATATTCCTAACGGGTTGCTCAGCAATGTAGTTTGGGTACGTGTTGCTAGTATCAACGTACGACGAAGACGACGCGACCCAGGTCACCGGTTACCTTGAGATGACGCTTGGCCATCTCCTCACGGTAGGGAATGACGACCGTACATCCCGATCTCGCTGTATAGAAACACCTGTAAGCCCTAGCTCCAAATGCCTCGATCCGTTTCGCCCGCACCTAGTCTATTCACGATGTAGCGTCCGAGCTGTCCAGTCGCGCCAAAAACTGTCGCAGTATGGCCACCGAGAGAGGAACTGCATATTAAATGTCAGGAAGGCGATTCGGCGTGAAGAGAGAGGGACAACAGACCGACCGCCCTGGACCTTGATGATGGGCTTCCCGGTGCGGGTGATCGTGACATCTGAAATCGCTCTTCGCTGGATGACATTCTTGACGGCTCGCGGCGCCGCCGACCGCACAGCGATCGGTAGGGGGGCCATTCTCGCGGCGGTGTGGATCGCAGAGGAGTGGCGTCCCTCTCAATTGGCGTTGCAATGGCTCGCGGTGAGCTCGTCGACTTGCGGGAACAGCGACGCTTGACGACGCTTCCAAGCTTCGACCCACACATCCCATCCGGGCTCACCCACGCCAATCACGTGTGTTAGACCCATCTACAACCACCAAAATGGCCCGAGCTCCAGGTACGTACCGACCGACAGGCAGCCCAGCCGCGTCAAATGGTAGGACTGTAAGGCTAGGAGCGGCCTCAATAGCTCCAGCTCTGACAAACGACTCCATCCCCAACGAACGTTTCCTTGACGAACCACGCCGCGAACCAAGCCACGTCGCATCGCATCTGCCGAGGGAACTATCTGTTGTCTTCCCTTTCTGCGCTCCAACGATTCCCCCTTGAGAGACAACAAAAATGAACGTCGACACCATCTCCGACTTCCTCGTGGAGCAGCGGGATGAAGCGCCCGAGGAGCTTCAACCTCTCGTCCTAGAGTTTGAGACGCTATGGGAGCGCAAGCTGTGGCACCAGCTGACCAACCAACTGATCGAGTTCTTCAACCACCCTGGCAGTGCCCCGCAACGCCTACAGTTCTACAAGGTCTTCATCCTCAAGTTCGCCGACAAGATCAACCAGCTCAAGCTTGTTGACCTGGCCCTCAAGGCCGCAACACAATGTAAAGGTCTGTTGCACATCGCCCCTGCCTATGGCCCAACTAACCGGCGGTAGACAACCGGGAGCGTCTCTCCTTCATGGAGGCAGTTGTCAAGAAGGTTGACCACGAAGACTCGCAAGACGCCCTCGTCTTTGCTACCATCGCTGTCGCGCGCGTCAAGCTCGACCTCGAAGACCTAGACGGTGCACGCAAAGATCTTGACCGCGCCGAGCGTGTACTCGATACCTTCGACTCCGTCGAAACCATCGTCCATGCTGCCTTCTACGGCGCAAACGCAGACTACTACCAGGCCAAGATGGACTTTGGGTCTTACTACCGCACCGCGCTGCTGTACCTGGCCTGCATCGACATCAAATCGTTGTCACCCCCCGAGCGGCGCAACCGCGCCTACGACTTGAGCATTGCTGCCCTGGTCAGCACCAGCATCTACAACTTTGGCGAGCTGTTGCTTCACCCCATCCTACGTGCTCTGTCGGAGCGCGAAGAGGACCGCTGGCTCGCCGAGCTTCTCTTCGCTTTCAACCGCGGTGATCTCGCCGCGTACGACGTCCTTGCTGGCCACATCAACTCTAATCCCCTGCTGGCCAAGCACAGCCGGCAGCTACGTGAGAAGATATACCTAGCGGCGCTGACCGAGGCCGTAGTTCGCCGACCGCCACACGACCGTGCCATGACGTTTGAAACCATCGCGAACGAGACCAAGGTACGGCCAGACGAGATCGAGCACCTCATTATGAAGGCCCTGAGCTTGGGTCTCCTGCGCGGCACGATCGACCAGGTGGACGAGGTGGCGCACATCAATTGGGTGCAACCTAAGGTGCTGGATATGAAGCAGATTGAGAACATGCGGCAGCGGTTGTTGGATTGGGACTCGAGCGTCAATCAGCTCGGAAACTGGATCGAAACCGTGGGGCAGGATGTGTGGGCGGCATGAGACAAAAGGGTAGAGGGGGATTACCCATCTGCAAGCGGCGCGGACCAGCATTGTACAATACAGAGACCTAATAGATGCAGCAGGGGATCTGTCATGTTGAACAAAAAGCCATGAGTCGCACCAGAACATGAACGCGTGAACTCAGTGAGATATTGAACTCCAGTCCAACCCTTGAAGGAGCCCTGTGGCAACCAGCCCAGGCATCTCCCCAAGGCAGAGATTTTTAAGGGCTCGATGATAAAAATTCGAGGTCTCGACTTCATGCACCATGGCCTAGACAATTTACCCAACAGCTTGTAAGAAGCCTCGAGCTGTTTAAATATGAGCAACATTGTACAAACCCCTGCAAGGACGTAAAGCCCCATGCTAACAATCTTTCATGGATTGGACGGTAGATTTTATTAGCCCGAATGCCTAGCATCTATCGCTTTTTTCGCTCCTTTCCCTTGACAGCCCTGCCCCTTCATCCCACTCCAGTCATTCGGGCGCTACATAGGGCACCAAGTCCAAGGAGTCAGACACCATGCGTACCCAGCCTGTCTAAGCAAAGCAGAACATCTATGTACTGTACGTTGAATGCAATTACGAATTCTTCACTTTCTTCTTCTCCTCGGGTCTCCCCAACACAACTAGACTCCCCGCTAGCCACGCCGGCCACCAAACACACCAGACCACGACGGGGGTATACATGCCGCAGACATCCCACGCAAAAGCTGCTTCTCGGAGGATGGTGCCCACATCGAGTTTCCAGATCGCCGCAGCGGCCAGGAGAACTTCGGCTGGGGCAACAGCATTGAGCAGCACGAAGCCAAGGATGCGCGTGGCGGGGGAGTTGGGCCAGGGGCGCGAAAATGTGAGAGGGGAGGTGAGGAGGCCGACGAGGAGAGCAAGGCTGAAGTTGAGGGTAGCGAGAGAGGAGAGGAACATGCCTAGGAGGAGAAGGGAGAAGGACTTGATGAGTTGGTATTGTTGGGCGGTGGGGGTATGGTATTCGGTGAGGTAGTGGGAGAGGGCGACCGGGAGGAGGGTGTTGATGAGGATGAAGATGAAAAAGGCGGGGGTGAGCATCTAAGAGATCTGTTAGTGTCGTTTGGAGAGTGAAAGGGAGAGGGATTTTACGCTTTCGGGAGCGTGGTTGAAGAGGTACAGGGGGATGACAGCGAGAAATTGACACAGGGTTACGACACCCAGGGGCAGGAAGAGGTCTCGTTCTATCGCCGGGGTGCTGGTGGAATTATCGTCGGGTGGTGTCCCCTTTGTGTCCTCTTTCTTGGCCGTCTCCTCGGCTTGCCCGCTCTTTACCCACAGCGCGATGGCCATGATGGTGAAGTTGGCCGCGACCAGCATGGCGCTCGGTAAATAGGTACCAATACTGACGAAGCGCTCGCGCTGCATGAGCAGGTAGAAGAAGAAGCTCTGGTGCAAATGCTCGAGTAGGTTGTTCAAGCTGCGGAAGGTTCCCTCGACAACACGTCCCATGGCCATCTCATCCTGCCAGCCGTTCCCAAACGGCTGGAGCGTCACGGCATCGACATGGTATGGGATGAAGCTGCTATGGGGTCCGCTAGCTAGGCCGAGACCCTGCTTCAGCATACCGCGCAGCATGGTGCGCAGACGATCTGGGTAGTGGTCATTGTGGTACCACATCTCCTGGATAGAAACGCCCATACCCATCTGTCCACCAGCGATACTGTTGACCGAGTTGATCAAGTCGAGGTTTGGCAGTTGGCCATTGACGCCATCGTAGACAATATGCACATTCTCGAAACGCTGTTCCTGTGCATGGTCGATGGCGATGGCCCCTTGCAGCAAGCCCGACTTGATCGGGAGACTGTCAACCCGGGACGAGTCGTGCGCATCGTGGTAGGCGTCAACCCACGCCTGGGGACCCGCAATGCTGTCTGGGGTGACAAGGAAGATGATGTCCTTGGACCACAGCGACCAGCGCTTGAAGTAGCGGGCTAGTGTTAAAATGAGGGGCACGCCGTTGCGGTTCTGTTCCCCCTTGACGTTCTCCCATGCCGCCATTAGCACAATCGCCTCGGTAGCATCCCCCCGGGGAGCTTGCAGGATCGCATAGAGGTTCTCGCCCGAGTAGACCCGGCCTGCCGATTGGTACGTGAAGTTCTGCCGGGCTGTCTTCAGGCCGATGCCTTTGACTATGGATTCAAGCTTGTCGTTGATACTAAGGCCCAAACATCAGCAAGCATCCCCAACACGCCTGTCAAAGCCAACGTACTCGATATTCCCCTTGCCCACTACCTCGTTCAGCTCGTGCTTGTAGGCGCGGAAGACATTCTGATCGCTCCCGCCAAAGTATGTATGCACCTGCCCCGGCAGCAGGGCATTTTCCGAGATATACGTGCGGCGCGAATATTCGTCAAGCGGGAGGAGGAGCAGCCAGACGACGCCAACGAGGATACAGAGCAGCGACAGGTACGGGGGAAGTTTGAGGATGCGCGGGTCGCGTCTCAGGCGCAAAGCGCCAGCTAAGTCGCAATTGTGGTTAGCAACAGTCAGATGACTGGTTTGGGTTGCAAGTTCTCACATAAAAGACGCGGCATCTTGCACCGCTACTGCACAGGCTGTTCTGCATCTAGACCTCGGCGGAGGCTGACGAGGTCTGTGGATTTCCAATGCGCGGACCTCGATGGTTGGACACGACGTCCTGATCCGCCGCGCTGACGCCGTGGCACCCCCACCAATTAAAGCAGCGCATGGGCCCACTACAGCTGTTCCAAACTCTTAGACAATCACATGAGAAACCCTCCATTATGCAGCAATTCTTCGAGATATTGGGTCCCAAGTCTATGTTGACCAATGTGAACCGGCCGGTCAAGGTGCTCGTCCCATACCCTCCACCATCCCCTGACTGAGTTTACTTGGTAACACCTAACAAAGATTAAGATTCGTTGGCTAAAACACAGCTGCCCTGACAATCTGACAGCTGTATAAAGTTGCCAATCATTCCATGAGGCCATCACGTCGTAAAGACTCCAATCCAAAGTCATTAATGAACATGCCCGCCACGAACACCGACCTCTATGATATGTACACGACATCCCCAAGAGTAAAATTTTGTACAACCTAGCCGCCTCATGCTGCATCCAATGCATCCCATTCACGGCCCCAACCTTTGGTTACTTCCGACCAAACCCATCGCGACCCTCGGCGGCGGGCTGCCCGACGTTGGCAGCAAGCCGAACCGGCCGTATGTCTTCTGATCGATACTCACGTAATGCGGTAACCGGCCCAAAAGATTCAACTTGCCCTCGACAAACCGCAGCACCTTCTCTGGTGGGGCGAGGTACTTGAGGTAACCAAGCCCGCCTATCGATAGCTATGTTAGCATCATGGGACCCCCAAACGTGAAAAGACGGGCCGCATACAAAAGTAGCCAACTGCTAGCCCAGACAGGTGTCCAATGAAGCTCGAACTGGGGACCAGCGCGGCCACACATAGTAGCATCGCGATAGGCGTCGTCCATGTCGGGATGTTATGCGTGCCCACCACCAGGTACGGGTTCATCTTGTAGGTCCGTATCGCCTCGATGCCTAATAACAAGAAAATCCACATGCTTCCCCCATGTCAGCAAAGAACACTTCCCTCCCCAAGTTGTATCCCGAGAGGCACCCACCTAGAGCCCATTACGGGTGTATTCGCCCGGAGCATCACCTTTTCAATAACCAAGTAGATGATCGTTGGCAAGGTCACAAAGGCTACATCACTGTCGCATCAGCATTTTGTACCCCGCCCCTTCAACTAGAGAAATACCTACGTCCAAAAAACAGCGCCAGCGACGTCAATGTCCCATGTTCTGCCTCAAAGCGCTCCAGCAACGGCACTAGTGCCAGGATGTTCATAACCGCGTGGAATAAGTTGAGATGTATAAACGGGAACGTGTTCATTCGGTATACTGCATGTTATTGTCAGCCCGCTCCTTTCTCCCTTTCGGCCTTTCTCCTTTTCCTTCCCCTCCCAGCAATTGTTGTCCCGCCCTCGCCCATCCCGTCCCGTCCTGTCGTTCCCGTCGCAATTCCATCCAAACCCCCTGACAATAAAAAATAGAAACCTACAAGTCTTCAAATTCATCAAATCCGGTACCAAAGCCCCCCAATTCCGTATATCCAAAGCCGGCACCAACCCCAGAACCCAAAACACCACAATCGCCAGTAACACGAGTCGCGTAAACAGCGGCAGTGCCTTGACGTACGACCTCGCTCGAGTACCGCGCAAGAGCGCCCCGACACTTACGGAGGGTGATGGCATTGTCGGTGTTGAATGTGTCGGATTCGCGCTTCGGGGAGATGAGGATTCAACGATGGGTGCCTAGCACCTAGGGAGGTGAAGGGGAAGAGGTGATGCGCGGACGTGCCGGATTCACGCTGCGTCGGATCAATGTGCGATTTCTCGGACTTGGTGAATTCATACGTGGTACATTGTAATGCCGTGACGATAGAGGAGAAGCGACCTAAACGTCAAAGGCCACTTTTCGAGGAAATGGAATCGCAACTAATAAAAGATTTGGTCGTAAAACTTGGCATCGGCTGGCCGCAACCGTTGCGATTGGAAATGACACCCGCGAACGCGTGCCTTATCGCGGCTAGTTATAGTGGGTCATTATCGGAGCATCTATCTGGCACCAAAAGTGTTGGTTACATGCATAAGATGGAAATTTCGCATTAAAAAGGTACCATATTAGGTATGTAACCAGCAAGTTGAACTCACACCTATCACATGCAAGCACGCTTCCATTTACATAAATTCCATTGAAACGCAGAGGCCATGACTTTATAGATACAATAGGGAATAATCTGCGTATTACGCCGTTCCGTGTGTCCCTGAGCCGCCCCAGCACATCTTCTTACCCGTCCCTCATCATGCAAATTTAGGTGTTTTGTTTATTTGTTAGCCTTAGCCATAGTGTTAAGTGCGCTGCCGTTCTTGAACCACTCGATCTGAGGAGCGTTGAACGTGTGCGACAGCTTGATCTCAAAAGCCTTACCATCCTTGGGGTGTACAACCATGGTCAGGGGCTTGCCAACTTCGAGCTCAGTGCAGAGGAGGTCAACACGGTCATCAGGCTGGATCTTGTCGTAGTCGGCAGGGTCGGAGAAGGTCAGGGGAAGCATGCCCTGCTTCTTCAGGTTGGTCTCGTGGATACGAGCGAAGGAGCGGGTGATGATGGCAAGGCCGCCAAGGTGACGGGGCTCAAGAGCAGCGTGCTCACGGGAAGAGCCCTCACCGTAGTTCCAGTCACCAACGACAACCCACTTGATGCCCTTCTTCTTGTAGTCCCGAGCGACGGCGGGGACAGCATCGAACTCTCCAGTCGTCACATTCTTGATCTTGTTGGCCTCGCCATTGGCAGCGTTGATGGCGCCAATCAGCATGTTATTGGAGATGTTGTCAAGGTGGCCACGGTACTTGAGCCAGGGGCCAGCCATCGATATGTGGTCGGTGGTGGTCTTGCCCTGGGCCTTGATCAGGATAGGGAGATCGAGAGCGTCCTTGCCGTCCCAAGGCTGGAAAGGCGATAGGATCTGGAGGCGGTCCGAAGAAGGAGAAACCTGGACGGTGACAGCATCACGGTTGGCGGGAGGAGCCTGGTACGTGTCCTGGCCGGGATCGTACCCGCGGTTGGGGAGGGCATCGCCGGTGGGAGCAGCGAGCATGAACTCGTTGCCATCCTTATCCTTGAGCTTGTCGGTCAAAGGGTTGAAGTGGAGCGAGCCGGCAATAGTCATGGCAGTGACGAGGTCAGGGGAGGTGACGAATGAGTGGGTAGCAGGGTTGCCGTCGTTGCGACCGGTGAAGTTACGGTTGTACGATGAGATGATCGAGTTGGCCTCACCCTTCTTGACGTCCTGGCGATCCCACTGGCCAATGCATGGGCCGCAAGCATTGGCGAGAACAACACCACCGAACTCCTCGAAGGTCTGGAGCTGGCCATCACGCTCAATGGTTGCACGGACCTGCTCGGAACCGGGGGTCACGAAGAAGGCGGACTTGGCCTTGACACCATGGTTGAGGGCATCGCGGGCAATCGAGGCAGAGCGGGACATGTCCTCATACGAGGAGTTGGTGCACGAGCCGATGAGACCAACCTTGAGCTCCTCGGGCCAGCCGTTGGCCTTGACAGCCTCGGAGAACTTGGAAATCGGGGTAGCAAGATCGGGGGTGAAGGGGCCGTTAATGTGGGGCTCGAGCTCAGACAGGTTGATCTCAATGAGCTGGTCATACTCGGCACCCTCGTCCTCGCGGAGCTCCTTGGCGTAGGTGCGGGCAAAGTCGCCAATATCCTTGCGCTTGGTCGCGGCTAGGTAATCGTACATGCGGTCGTTGAAGGGGAAGACAGACGTAGTCGCGCCAATCTCAGCACCCCTAATCCAAGTCAGTAAGCGTTCAGAGTATGAAGGAATGGGGGGTGTATTTACATGTTGCAGACGGTGGCCTGTAGAGATGTTAGCAAGGCTCAGAACGAAACAACAGAACAACTCACCATGCCAGTGGCAGACACAGTCTCGACACCAGGACCGTGATACTCAACGATAGCACCAGTACCACCCTTGACGGTCAGAATACCGGCAACCTTCAGAATGATGTCCTTGGGCGCAGTCCAGCCGTTCATCTTGCCAGTGAGCTTAACGCCAATCACATTGGGGGCCTTGAGCTCCCAGGGAAGGTTAGCCATGACATCGACGGCGTCAGCGCCACCAACACCAATGGCGCACATGCCAAGGCCACCAGCATTGGGGGTGTGCGAGTCAGTACCAATGAGAAGACCGCCGGGAAATGCATAATTCTCGAGCAGGATCTGATGGATAATACCAGAGCCGGGCTTCCAGAAACCTATGTTATACTTGGCGCAGGCAGACGAAAGGAAGTCGTAAACCTCCTTGTTGATGTTGACAGCGCGCTCGAGATCCTTGGCACCACCAATCTGGGCCTCAATCAAGTGGTCACAGTGAACGGTGGTTGGGTTAGCAACCGAGGGCATACCGGCCGACATGAACTGGAGGATAGCCATCTGGGCAGTGGCATCCTGGCAGGCAACGCGGTCGGGACGCAGGCGCAGATAAGACACTCCCCGCTCGATATCTTGGCTGTGCGGGTCGTCCAAGTGGGAGTAGAGGATCTTCTCGGCGAATGTGAGGGGGCGGTTCAGACGGGCGCGAACAATGGCCAGGTTCTCGGACATCTTCTTGTAGTTGATGAAGTTGTTTTCTTCCCAGTTGTTTTGCCGCACCTGCACCATGCGCGATTAGCCATTGGCAGCGCAGATAAAGCTGCTTTGCTCGTCGCAATTGCTCACCTTGCGGTCCAGAGGAGAATCTGTGGCGGTCGCCATACATCGCACGCCCTTGCTGGCGGCGCTGCCGAGAGCGCGGCTCCGGGCGACGCCCAGGAGCTGACGAGTGGCCAACATGGTGACAATCAGCTCAGTGAGCAGAAGTCAATTGGAGTGGAGAGTTCAGAACTGGGACACCAAAACTGATCACCAAGATTGGCTCTCGTCGAAGAAATAGGAAGGCAAAAGAGACTTCCCCAGGAACGGCGTTGGCAGAAAGCAGTCTGGGAGAAAAGAAAAAAAGGTGGAGGTTTGACGATACCACAGAAAAGCAGGCGGGATTTTAGATGGCAGTGGCAACGGGTCCAGTCTTGGAGTCCTGCCACCGTCATAGCCGAGAAAGTACCTCACGCGCAAATGGCGGCCGGCAATCTGACGAATCAGAACGCCGACGATTATGCTGTCAGGCAATGTGGGGGAACATTGGAGCTAGGACATGACATCGCTGCTTGCCGGAGGCAAGCTAACCTGTTTCACCGTTCCACCACAGCTCCTCGCCGATTGCACATTGAACCAGATACTTGTCTGCAGCTTCCGTGGCCAAGATACCTAACTACGGAAACAACGACTTTACGGTATAAGGTCCATGAACTGGTGGATGGTATTCCGGCTACAAGCGGCGAATAAACATGCGGGCGTGCTCTGGCCGTCCACGCCTTCTTTGTCGGTCAACCAGGATGCATGACCTATCCCTGCTCCTCCTACTGGACACGCCAGGGATTTCGTTCGGGCGAAGGGTCCCCGCGCAACAAGGAATACCGAGGCTGCAACGACTTCCTCGTGCTGACCACCTCGAATGAATCGCCAGCAGCGTTGCACTCTGTTCTGCACACGTAGAACCGCGGTCAAGCCTGGCTTGCCCGGGTCGCTAGGGTATCACAGCAGTCCAAAAGTTAGAGAATCAGGGATTGGGTCTGGTGAGTGAGTTCCCAGCATGCTGTGGTATGACATGTGCCATCTCCATTCTCATCAGCGCCCGTGATTGGCCTGGCTCCACGCGAGAGCAATTATGACAGTGCCCCTCCCAAGTATTTTTTTGATGGTGGATTGCAGGGTGCTGAGCAACAATGCTCAGGTCCGAGGAAAGATGTCTGCCGGGCAACCAATTCCGGGACGACTAGTGTCTTAAGGACAGCAAATGCCTCAATCCAATATTTCCATACCCCCCACCGTCCCGCGTTTCCTCAACATGGGGCTGAAGCTGGGGTCCAGACGCAGGCTATCGACATCTGCAAGGCTAGAAAAAGTGACGCAAAGCCAGCCCTGTCTTCGGCGCTTCGATTGGCTCCCCAATACCCATCTCCACGAACGGAGTTGCGTTCGGCATCGTGGCTGGCAGACATGACGGCCTGCATATGTTCCTCCGACCACGTGCACTGTAGGCTGCGAGGTAATTCTCTATCAGTCGGGACTGTCCGCCTAGCGGGGCCTCTGTATCTCAGCAAACCTCAGCGCCGCAACATCTCGGCACCAAGATGGAAATTTTTGCAGATCTGGAGACCTGAAGGTGGGGCCGTCCACAGCCGGCTCGGCGGAATCGCCGTTTCGCGCTCGGGTACGACAGGAGATTCGAAGGCGATAAGGAAGCCCCGCTCCAGCAGCCAGGTTCTGACTTTGGTGGACGAAAAACGCCATTCACGGTCCGTGGAGATTCAAACGTACGGGGAACCCGGTGAGGTTCTGCTTCCACAAATGCTCGATCTCTACACTGTAATGAACCCGTAATTCCGTCATGTGGGCGCTCCGGATGTTGCCCCAGATTTGGATCCCCAATCGCCTTCCCGCTCCGGCAGAAAAAGTCACCGCCAAAATTTTCCCCACATGCAGGATTCTCCAAAGCAGCAACAGCAAAAGTTCAGTGAAACGTCTTACCCTGAGCACTGATTCTAGCAGCGTAGATATCTACGTTCCCTATAAAACAACTTACAGACGTCATCATGGGTGTTATCGCAAAACGCACAATGACCAAGACCCGACGTCGGCTTCGGTAAGGAAACCTGTTAGAACGGTTGTCTCTATGTCGACTAACCAAGATGCAGGGACGTCGACCAGGTCAAGGCTGATCTCACAAGCCCAATGCACCTCCAGAGGTACAAAGACACCAAAGCAGCGGAAGATTTACCTGGCTTCGGAAAGCACTACTGTGTTGAGTGCGCAAAGTGGTTCGAGTCTGAAAACAGCCTTACCGCGCATACCAAGGGCAAGCCTCATAAGAGGCGGTACGTCATTGGTCTCACCCATAGTGTTTGCCGTATCTGTGCTAATTGCGAGCAGACTGAAGCAGCTTCGTGAGGGCCCGTATACCCACAAGGAAGCAGATGCGGCTGTGGGACTGTGGACAGACAACGGCAAGGAAAGGACGAAAACCCAGGAGATCGAGATGACCTAAGGCCATGGGATGAAGATGGCCGAGCCGGAGTGCCAGGTCAACAGTTGATGAGATCGAGAGTCAGGTTCAAGGCGTTGTGGGTCTGGTCAAACGGTGCATTCTGATATCCAGGACAATTACAATATGCTTTTCTCATACTTTCGGATGGTTCAGTGCTCTATATACTTCCCTGCTTTGCAAAACAGTAGAGGGTGTGATGCAGATGCAATTCAGGGGATGGGTTGGGGTTGTGATATGTATGTAACCGTATGTAATACTTAGTAGCTGCCCCGTTATTCTCATGAAGGCTGAAGTCTTGGCCTACAGTCCCACCCCTCTCAAGCCCCAGCGCATCGAACTACAAACCAGATTGTTAGCACACAAACCTATCCACGAGGCTTTGCGCACTTGCGGTTCCTATGCTTCTTACGGCACGATTGACGCGCATCACGAATCTACCACGACGAGCCATGGGGTCAGCGTATGCCGCGTATGCGGCGCAAAATGGTAGTGCAGGCCAACACACTGTTACGGCTCTGGGGAGATGGTCGATCCTCAACAAGCAGCTTCCCCCGGTCGATTCAATCAAGGCAATCCATGTCTACGATTTTGATAACACGCGTAGGCCCTCCAAGCCAAAGAGCCATTATGGGCGCGAACTACTGCTAACGCGCTTCGTGGTGCAGTTTTCAAAACTCCGCTTCCAAACCCCAAGATCTGGAATGGTCCAACGATTGGTACACTGGCGAATCCCGACGCCTTTGTGAATGGTGGCTGGTGGCACGACTCCCGAATCCTCGCCGCTACAGGAGAGGGAATTATCAAGGAGGAGCCGAGGGCATGGAATGGATGGTGGAATGAAAAGATTGTCGAGCTCATCCAGCTCAGCAATGAACAAAGGGATGCCGTCTGCGTACTCCTCACTGGTCGGTCCGAGTCTGGCTTCAGTGACCTGATCAAACGGATGGTCAAAAGCAAAGGCTTAGAGTTCGATTTGATCTCCCTCAAGCCAGCTGTTGGGCCCGATAACCAGCGTTTCCCCAGCACCATGATTTTCAAGCAGCAGTTCCTGACGACTCTGATGGAGACGTATAGGCACGCCGAGGAGATACGGATCTATGAAGATCGTCCGAAGCACGTCAAAGGCTTCCGCGACTTTCTCACAGACTACAACAAGAAACAAAACGGGATCGGTGGTGTGCGCACTCGAGGCCCTATCATGTTTGAGGTTGTTCAGGTCGCGGACTTGGACACTAACCTAGACCCCATCATGGAGGTTGCTGAAGTTCAACATCTCATCAACGAGCACAATGCCGCGCTATCGCAGCGCCGGCGTGGGGTCAGAGGCGAGCGCCTCATGATCAAGAAGACCGTCTTCTACACGGGATATCTCATCAATGCCACTGACACACAGCGCCTACTCTCGCTTGCCCAGATCCCCAGTCATCTACCAGAGGCGGAACTCAAGTACCATGCCAACAACATCATGATCTGTCCCAGACCCTGTCCGGCTAGTATTCTGGAGAAGGTTGGTGGGATGGGCAGCAAGATGACATGGGAGGTGACCGGTACGGCTTGCTTTGAGAACAACATCTGGGCTGCCTGCTTGAAGCCGGTGCCCAGCACAGCTAAGTTCCACACGGACAACCCGAGCCCTCTGGTTGTGCTCGCGCTCCGAAAGGGTGCGCGCCCGGTCGACGCAGGTAAGATTCAGAATTGGCAGCCTGTCCCACCAGATAAGGCATTTGTATTCGAAACAGTTGTGGGTGAGAAAGTCCTGCTGCGTATCGAGGCCGAGGATCCGGGTGAAGGCGAGTATGAGAGTTTGTTTCCCAGCAAGGGGTCTAAGAGGAAGCATACGGCTGCGGAGGACGATTTCCGCGCGAGACCGAGTCACCCCACCGGGCCTCGCAATGATCAAAGGCAATATCATCAGTTCGCTGGCCGCGGAGGTTCTGGGCAGGGGCGATGGCGCGGGGGAGGCAATACCAGCCGGGGCTTTAGAGGAGGCCAGCGAGGCGGAGCGTCAAGGGGGCGTGGCGGTCGTGGTGGTCACCACTACAAATCCCTGGACGATGTTGGGACGCGGGACAACCAAGGTGGATTTGCCCAGCAGGTCTCGTATGAAGACGACTCGCAGCGCGGATTTCCAGTCCAGCCGCCGCAGGGCCCTGCAAACCAGTACTACTCACAACAAGCGCAGTATCAACCGCCATCCTTTAGTCATCAGCACGGCAGCTGGCAATATCAAAATGGCAACCAGCCACAGAGGGGGCCCTCGGGCGGTAACGGTGGTTATGGCGACATGAACAACCACTACTAGTCTTGAGGGAAACGTGTATTAATAGCATACCCGGCGCGGGATCAGGGCCAGATGGCATCACACGGAGTCCAAGGTTAAATGGGTTTGTTTCCGGGGTCTTGCCAGTCAAACATAACAGACAGTACAACCCCTGAAAGCTTGCGAGCTCGTATCCTTGGGAAGGGACCCATTGTTCAATCCCCAAACCCGAGCGTTTTGTAATGAAAAATACCATTTTGAAGCAGAAATTTTGAGATGACAAACAGGAACAATGCCCTTAGCCCACTAGTAACAAAGTCTCTGCAGAATTCTTTACTTTGTGATGAAAAAGGAAGCAAACTTGCGCACACCAAAACCTGACTGTAGAGGTTGAACAATCTTTCAGGGGTTGAACTGTAGGCGTTCAACACATCCCCTTCCCGATCCTTACTTCAGTGATGCTGAAAGTGTTTACGATATCCACTAAAACCAGGTCCACTGGGAGAAAAGGAACCCAGCCGCAAGCTCCACCATCGCTCCCCATACTTGAAGCCTCTTTCCACAGAGCAATTTCAACAATCGGGTATGGTGTAGCTGTGACATCGCTGACTCTCAACTTTACAACTTGAGCCTCTCGGCAGCCCGGGGTTCGACTCCCCGTATCCGAGATTGAGGCACCAAGCCCGAGACCAACGCAGCGAGCGCAGCGCAACTACGGTGGGTGATCAAAACACCCACAACTTTATCTTCCGTAGTATAGTGGTCAGTATGTGAGCTTGTCAGTTCTTTCTGAACTTCGCTCGAGACCCGGGTTCAATTCCCGGCGGGAGAGGATAATTGGGGTTGGTGCCTCCCTTTTTGCCGTGTCTAGCCCTCTTTTTTCCTTCTTTCTTTTTCTCCCCCCTAGTGGCGGCGGAAGCGGGTGGTGAAATTGCTGTTCTGCCTCCCTTTCCCCTACCGCCACCTTGTATAAGGGAGCTCCCAGGAGCCGGGGCTCCTTTCTTCCTCTCCTTACAGCATCCAATGGGCCATGTGTGTTTGTGGGATGAGGGATAAAACTTGGGTTATGGAGTACGGACGGCGCTTATGATGCTGCTGCTGACCATGGCCAAAAATGTGACGGTTGACCAACACCAAAACTGCATGCCGAGCCTGCGGGTTGATGACAAGGTTGAGAAGCGACAGTTAGAGCACACACAGTAGATCAACTGTAAAGTCAGCTTCAAATCATTAGCGACATTGTAGGAGGACAAAAAACCGGCAGGTTCCAGTGACAAAAGGACACACTCACTGAAACAAGATTCAAGCAAAAAAAAGCAAAAGATAAACGTCACCTGCAGGATTTGAACCTACGCGGGCGAACCCATCAGATATCGAACAAGAATTCAAGTCTGACGCCTTAAACCACTCGGCCAAAGTGACTGTAACTGTGATTGGCCAAGGAGTCAACCAGCTTTATGTACCCGCTACATCTGCGGAGCGAAGTCATGCAAAGCTCCCTGCTCTTTGTCCTTCCCACCGTACTGCCTCGACTTGCAAAGTTCACAGGATCGACTAATTGCTGATATCACAGCTTTTAGAGATGAAGTGAGTCGAGGGTCTAGAATTTGGCCATTGGCGTGTAACCTTTCTCCGTCAATAGGCTTGTTACCACGGATGCACCTTTGCCCCCTCCCCTCACGCCTGACTGGGGCCAAAAACAGTGCTCCATACTCTTCAGGTGGCAACTTAGAATCACTGACTAAACCTGTCACCACACGCTCTTAATCCTACTATGAAGAAAAACAAGCCTGCCAGATAATGTGTTTAGCTGACAAGGGTGTGCAAGTGAGAGGAATGTCACATCATTGGCCTAATGGCAAGTGCGTTACCACCGGGAATCCAGCTGGCTGGTCCGGAGTTCCCGTGTCACCCCGGAGACCGAGACACGGCGGCGTGAAAACAAGAAAGAGCATCCACCGCCGCTGTGTTTAGGTCCTGCGGCCGTCAACCCAACTCATGGCAACTTTCCGCCGCTGTGGGTCTTTCAACATTCTCCCTCGATTCTCTGCTCGTGTCCGTCCCTCTTCGTCCTCCTTCATGTCCCTCGAAACGCTCCCTTGCCCACCAACCTGACATAGCCCATTTGCATTCTATTTCTCCTACCCGCTTGTCCTAACTCATCCATGCACATCCTACATAGCTAGTCGACACGATGAGTTACCGCCCGAAAGTTGTCCCGATTATCGGTCTCGGCTGCAGAGCGGCGAGGACGCTTAGGGATTTCGAGCCGGGCTCGGGAGCTGCGCCAAGTGGTTCCATCTCATTTATCAAAGACGAACTCGGCTGGGCTTGGGGTTCCTCGATCAACGGATGGATTTTCGTCTCTCTGGGGATACCTGCCCCATTTGAGCGTAGAGGTATCTGCCATCCCGCATGCTGTTGCCATCATGCCGTTTGCTAACCGTACCCTCAGGCTGGGTTCCAGAGGTGTTCTTGGTGCTTGGGCCGCAGAAACGACTCCCAGGAACAGAAATGCCCGTAGAAGAGGCCGCAATCCTCGAGACTATTGCTCCGCCCAAGAACTTTTCTGGCAACATCTGGGTATCTTGGACCGATTAGGATCAGAACATGATATTCCACCGGTCTCGCCGCCAGCTCGTCCCCAACAATTCTAGCAGGCGCTCCACCAACAGGGTTACCCCTCTGTGCGTCAACTTTGGTCAGGGAACAATCATCGAAATTCGCCCCTCCCTTTCTAAAGCGGCAGGGCTGAGAGCAGGAAGGAATGTCGTCCTGATAGTTGAGATTCGCAACGACTGGCACGACCATCCGTACATGTGGTGCCGCTTCCCGCGCATAGGGCCAATTCCCCGATGCGAGTTCCTCCGCGCCATGGCTCTCCGCCTAGAGTGGCAGGACCTCAAGGACGGGGCCTGGAAGACATGCTATTTGAGTCAAGGTAATCTCTGGAAGCAAATTGTCAAGCAACCAGACCAGTTGCAAATCTACCGGGACGCAATCCACATATACGCAGCGACCCAGCGCATGAAGTTTTGGGGTGCTCCGCCCTGGTTCCCGAAGTTTAAAGCCGACATCGTCAACTTCATCCAGTACAACCACATGGAACAGAAGGGGAAACTGTTCCCAGTGCTGCTTTCCGCCACGCCTTGGCCCCAAATGGCCAGCCAGGAGGCTAACAGAGAGAGAATCAGGGCCCAATGTATCGAAGCGGGAGCTCCAACATTTATTGGCATCCGACCCAACTATTTCCCGAGAATGCGCGATCGCTGCGACCTGTGTCTGTCGGTGCCTGCTGAGGTGAGAGACCTATCTGCACCGAGCTGACAAACTACTAAAACGTCAATAGGTTAAAACACGATCGTGCGACTTTGATGCCGCTAGGGGTGACTGCACGAAATGCCGTCTTCTTCGGAGGCCTTGCACCTGGACCGCGGAAGACCCCTCCGTGTTGCGAAAATCACTCAAGACGGGTGGAAAGTACGAGTTTCTTGGTGTTGCAACCGATATTTCCGGACATGTTAAGGGCGAAGACCTCATTCTCGAGGCGTTAAGCCCCATATACGACGTCAGGACCGCAGAGCGGGTGCCTGTCGAAACGCCGCTCATGAGAGCTTGGAGCCATGGCGGGCATGGGTGGTATGATGAAGAAACAGACGACTGGGAGTGCCGGTGGGTTGCTCCACAAGATATCCCGGAACTCGCAGGCTATCCACGTCCCAGAAACTCTTAGACTTGGATGCCACGGACACGGACCGAGGCGAACGTCGTTAGGAAATAGTTTTGAGTGTATTAATGTTTGCATGTCTGAACAGGGGCTGGTGTTGTAGTCAGGTTCCCAGCATTGTCTACCAAGTGAACCGAATAACACGTGACTCAGTAAAGAAATTCACCTGAAATGGTAGATGACAAAATTATTCTTGAGTGCCCGTCGTGTTGGCTGCAGACTTGCAGGTGGTTTGAGTTGTTTGTCGGCCATAACAGCTCATTTGGTGATAAGTTTTGTCTCCACAATCATTCTCTGCTCCTTTGCAGAGAACATTGAAGTTCCCTGCTGCAGCGCGTTCACCAAGACGTGAATGGCATCGCTTTTGAAGTCGTCGGCTGTTCGCACCTTATCAAGGTCTTCGGCGAATTCTTTGGTAGCTCGTTGGAGGTAGTATGATGTAAACTCGGACTCGACCTCCTTGTCCGTCTTATTGGACTGTTTCTGCTCAGACATGTTTGCGGACGGTTGTCGCCTTGATGAACTTGGTATCTTTAAGGTTGAAGTTGGGATGTGGAGTTGAAGTTGCTGCTGAGCGTCGAAAATTGGCACCTAAAGGGGAAGTGCCGCGCGCCTCGGTTGCAGCTCCACAGTGGAGCTTGACTATTTCGTGGCGAACCTCTCGACGAAGAGTCGTATCCAACTGAAGAATACGTTCTGCAAAACGTCACAACTGTGTTCTGTGCAAAGCGCCTGGCAGTGAAGCTGTTCGTTACAGCGCGATTTCCGACTCGGTGCTTGGTATAGATCAAACAACTTTCTGATCTTTGCGACAAACAATAAACGGATGGTCTCTGCCTCGGATCGGCAAGGTCTGACGTTCCATGCTGGCAGGTCCGACTGGGAAGCCTGGCTTGTCGCCCGACAGGACGGGACAACAGACCTTATACGACCAGTACGAGATGGAAAATCATCCACAACACCGGCCCGGACCGCCAAATCCATTAGCGTCTGATTGGTCCAGCAGACCACATTACCCTGGATCAGTTCTGCCCTGGGCAATGCCCAACAGAGGAGGCCGTGCACCGTATTCAGGGGACAATGCGATTGGCTGAAGGTATCGTGACTTCGACTCAAGCCATCACGACCAGGCTATGGGCGGCTCCATGTGTTTGCGAGATACGGCAAACCCTCACGTTCACAAACGATGGCGACTATATATCTCTGCCGAGAGAGGCATGCGGCGCCTGAGATGGCGATTCTGTGGCCTGCAAAAAGAACTGGCCATTCCAGGTTCCAACCCCCTAAACCATATCATTCCGCCGAGCGATACACCCAGTGACCAAACGCCTGAGAGAAACAATGGGAGGAGAATACGTGGACGGAAGTATTTATTTCTACGCCCCTAACAAGGGTGCGCCGGTCTTCTTTGCCGTAGCTTTCGCTGCGTCCGGGGCCTTCCATGCCTATCAATGCGTGTAAGTCAACAAACCATCGGCCCCCTCCCCTGCAGTCTGCTCACAATTTGTTCAGCCGCTATCAGAGCTGGAAGATAACAGGTCTCTACGTCTTCTGTGCCATCCTCTTCACTGCTGGTTTTATAGTACGAGAGATAGGCGCATTCGATTACAAGGACTTGATCAAATTCATCATTACAATCTGCCTCGTCTACGCGGCACCGTGAGTATTGTCCGAGCGCCGACCTCAGGGAGCCACTAACATGCATCCAGGCCACTCCTCGAGCTCGCCAACTATAACATCCTCGGGCGCATCCTCTACTACGTTCCATACCATTCCCCGGTTCACCCTGGCCGTGTCATCACAACCTTCGGCTTCATATCCTTCGTCGTTGAGGGCCTCAACGGGAACGGCGCAGCGTATAGCGCCAACCAATCACTTCCAGCATGGAAGCAAGACATTGGGCGCAACTTGCTCAAAGCGGCGCTCCTGATTCAGGTCGGCGTCATTGCCCTCTTCATCTTCTTAGCCGTGACATTCCACCGACGATGTCTTCGTGCCGGCATCGTTCATTCCGGCCTGAACAGTGTCCTGTACACGCTCTACGCATCCACATCCCTGCTGACGGTTCGGACCATATTTCGCGTTGTGGAGTACTGGAGCATCGCCGACTTCCACTATGAACCAGGGTTTGACCCCAAGAACTTGAGTCCTATTATTCGATACGAATGGTTCTTCTACGTCTTCGAAGCGGGTCTCATGCTCTGCAACCACGCCATGATGAATTTCCGCCATCCCCGAAAGTACCTCCCCAAAAGCACCAAGACGTACCTGGCACAGGATGGTGTCACAGAGATCACGGGTCCTGGCTACGACGACAAGCGCCCTTTTCTTATTACCATCCTCGACCCATTCGACCTCTATGGTACAGTCAAGGGCACGAACAAAGAGACTCGCTTCTGGGAAAACAACGGTATCGGTGGATCCAACGGGCAGCGAGCGCTCGCGAATAAAAGCGATCTGGAGGCTGCGTGAATCCTTCTGGCTGTGGCAGAAGGAAGCTCGGCGGCAGTACTGAGCCAACAAACCAAGCCCTCGCGGCCGCACCAAATAGGAGACGCTGCCAGTTTAAACGCCGCAACCGCCGCCTGCTCGCTTTCATTTGCGCCGTCGGAGGATCCAGGATGGGCGCATGTCATTTTGCATCGAAGTTCCCCTTTGTGGATGGAAGGCGGAAGGTTGTAATTGACCCCATAGATTGGTTTTGTGTCGGTGTTTTATTTTTCTTCTTTTGACATCGGCGATATCCGGATTCCGAGTAAGCTTGTTGTTCCTCTGTTACGCCGTAGGAAATACAGAGAAAATCCTGATGGCACTCTCTTCAAGGAGAAACGTGTGCGCTTGCTCTCTTTGTCCGTCAACAACCTTCAGCGGGCCAGGATCCGGTCAGACGCAGTCTGCAGAAACGCATGCTGGCCCGCTTTGGTAATAGAGATCTCGATCTTGTAACTGATCAAGTGTGTGGCTTGACCCGCCGTTTGTTGGGATTGGAGCCCGATCGACCTGGCGGTGCTGGCGGTGCTCGCGGCGCTTCGCCAAGCTCTCTATGCTCGCATCTCTCTCATCCATCGTCCCATGACGGTGCGAGATCTTGGCCCTGCGGAAGTGGCTCTGCGTCAGTCATCATGATGCCTAATCAAAAGATGCGGTGAGAATACGACCGATATGCGAACAAACGAGACAGATTCTGGAATGGAATTTGTCGATGTCGCAGTAGTACCAGAACCAATGCCGTTTCAAAGTTTACCTTTCCCGATCCCCTCACTGAGAAGTTCCGAATCCCGTTTCATTACGCCTCAATGAGATCCAGGACCCTGCAGACGCACCCAGATTGCCCCTGGGCTGGCTGAGCACAAAGTGGGCACTGAGATGCTTGGTATGGAAAGTGTAATTGGTCGAGTGTTACACCATCGTGGTCATCTTGGAACCGTATGGGGTCCTTGAAACGACGGTTTTGCACTGTGCATTTCTCCCCGTGCCGCAGCCAAACGGGCACAGTGCCTGACATGCAAGAGTGCGCCACCGTTCTGTCCCAGGAACATCGTGACCCACCATGAAGCCTAGCTCCTGCGAATCCTCTTCCATCCCACACACACCTCTCGGTCGCTTGTGTCCCCTTTTTGGCGAGCTTCTGGAAGCCCGGAGCAGCACCAATGGGAAGCGAGCATCGCACTCTTCAAATCCCACGCTCCTCATCTCCCGGAACCCGTCATGACATGCGGGGAAAGAGCTGACGGGGCGCGTTTTCCTAAGTGACGACCCTGAGGTGGCCCCTCTTAGACTTGTCTCGCACCGCGGACGGGGATTTGCGAATGCAACTCCGCGCTCTTCCCCCTTCTTCCCCTTCGTCGTCACCCCTATCAGATTGAGGGCCAACGAAACAAGTGACACCAGCCACGGCCTCCTTGTCACGTCTGTGCCAGTGGCCATTTGTTTCGCTGTTGGTGTTGCCTCTTACTCCCTTGTGCAGGTTTAACTGCGGTTCATCCTTGGCTTTTTGCCGTCTGTCAAACTTCGAGGCAACCCGGTCAGTGCAGCTGCATGTCACAAGAGCGCCCCTGCAAACGTCCTTGCCCTGATTGGGAGCGCCACGGTAGGGACCGAAACCCGGAGGCTCTCCGAGCTGATGTGAACCCACACGCAGAGACAACCCAAGTATACTAGTAGATCGCCGTCAGACACCGCCACTGAGATCTTCTCGTTGAACTTGGGCCGAGCTGCTGGACCGCTGGACCGATTGGCGAACCACGCCAGTTCCTGCACTTCTCGGCCCAAAACACTATCTCGAAACTCGCTTCCCCCCGATCCTGTGCGCTTATTTTGCTTGAGTGAGCTGACGGGAGAGAGAGCCGTGGGAGTGTCAAGCGTCAAGCGTCGTCTTGCTGCATTGTAAAGCCACCGAGGGGAGATGGCCACACCGGTAGACGCCTACAAGTCACAACAACCCCCCTACTACGCATGTAGTTATTAGTGCACGGCGCGTCCGCATGAGTTGCATATGTCATTTCATTCGGTGTGGTTTGTGGTAGCAAACCCAGTGTTCTGGCAAGATCCAGGGTCCCGGCACATCCAGGCTGCTATATTACCAACGAACCAAAATAATCCTTACCCGCGGCGGTGCAGGCCGGCCACTGCTGGCTGCTCGCTGATCACTCCCGCTCCTTGCTCCTCCGCTATGTGTGTTCCGCTTCCACCCCCCCGCCCCCCTCCCCCGTTTCTTCGCATCGCTGGTTATTGACCAGTCCCTTATAGAACTGGCGCCTCCCCGAAAACGCTTCCCGCTACAAAGTTAGGGACCAGCCCTCGCACTTCGTCCACCATTATTTTGAGCACTCGGCTCAGCTGATCTCACCCTCCTTTACTTCCTCACCACCAGAGGGTTTGGGAAACGGCATTTATGAGTGCCTATTAATCACCACCCTTTCTGGTATTTCATCCCGAGGACACGCTGAGCCCCGAGAGACGCCAGCTGTTCATCACTTATACCCTCATCACCGCCCCATATGTCCACGACTGCACGCTGGAGAACAGAGCCCGTCATGGATTCCCGACCATCCAACGATGTGCGAGGACCCCAAATTTACGTTCACGTCGAGTTTGGCGTCTCGTGGACCAAGAAGCCACCCAAGAACCACGAGTTGACGTATCGGTCCCGCAACTTGCAAGAAAGGACGCCGCATTTCCCCCGTCAAGTGCCGGCACCCAACACCAACTATCTTGCTGCCATCCACAGTTTCGAGCGGAGACAGACACAGATTCGACAGGGCCACCGCGTCCGCACCAACCCCGAAGGCCACCATGTTCGGCGCGATGACGATCCACGCACTCACCATCAACTGCAGGAGTACTACCAAGCCCCCCCTCCGCCATACGGGCGGCAGGACCGTTCAACGGGGCAACAGTCCCGCCCCACCAGGGGTGAATCGAGGGCCTCGCATGAGCGAGGACACTCGGCGCCACCGCCTATCGGCGAGAACCCGTGGGATGTCAACGTGCGGGACGGTTCCGATTCTCCAAGGACTCGCCAGCAGCAGGTTGATCACTGGAAGGCCTTGCCAGCAAACCCTTCTCAGTTTCGTCTTGGAGAGGGCGGCTTGCCATGGTCGACCTGGTCCTGGCCATTTGAGTATCAGCCAGAGACACCGGACCACGACGATGATGAGGAGTCACTGTCAGTCAAGTCAGGGCCAGCATTGGGGGGCTACCATGACATTTCAGCATTCGCAACGAGCCCGACCATGGTTTCAACTTTCTCTCCGGGCCCAAAGCCATCACAGCTACGGGACCGGGAGACGGGAAGGACGCGAGACTTGGGCGCCCTGTCAGCCGCCATGATGACGGTCGACAACGGCTTCGAGAACCAATGGTGGAACCAGGGCGAGCGGGAGGTGGTGACGGTGACCGAGGGCGGCGCACCACAGCTGGCCCGCGCCTTGTCCTCTGCTTCCGCGGCTGGGTGGTCGGCTGTGGCAGTATCATCGGATAGACCATCGTCGGCCATGGACTCCATCATCTCACCCATCTCGGCGAGCGATGAAATGGAGACGAGCCCTCGGCCAGCCTTCCAGTCTCTTCAGCGAACACTATCTACCCGATCGGAGGAGCTTTTCTTTATGGATGGACGGCGATGAATGCCGGGAGTTCAAGGAGGAAGCTAATGGAATAGGACAGAAAAAAATAACAAGAGTTTTAATACCAACAGGACATATTAGCGCAAGGGATTTTTGTTATTCTTTACAATGCTCAGATTTCCGTTGTAATGGGCTACACACATACGTCTCGACAGAGCTGACTGATGGATGATGAGGGGAATCACAAAAAATGTTTATACGGCAAAGCATATGCATGGGCGTCTTGGGAAGCGAACCACTCGTTTTTGGCAGAGATAGTAGAAATGAAAGGTTTCTGTAATCTAGTGTATTCAGTATCGGAAGAGGGGTTTCTAACGAGAGTTGTTTCTGTGTCCTCCTCCATTGGCTGGGTCTACTGCCTTCTGGTGTTGTTCTTCTGCCGTATACTACCATGTATGTTGGGTGAGTGGGTAGAACAACCGCACGATTCACTTGCTTGTCATTTCACAACGGCGTATCTCGCTGCCTTGTTCGTCTAGTATCAAGAACAAGGCAAGGCGGCCAACAACTGTGGGCTAGCGGCTAGTAGGGCATGAAAGTTAGGTGCCAGCAGCTAACTTTCCCCTGTGAGAGTAGCAATGTCCATTGAGATTGGCGTCTGTTTTCTGTTCCATCCACCATGTCCAAGTCCCGGTCCATCTAGCCCCGGCTAGTCCAGTCGAGGCTTCCCGGAGATCCAGCCAGGCTGTCGCCAGTCTAGGGCAGGTAGTTAGTGTGCAGTTCAGATGGAGGCTTCCCGCTCCAATACCAACTGGCCATGAGTGAGGAGATGGGGCCTTGCCCTTGTCATCTAGGTCATGTCCATGGAGCCTTTACTTGGCCTCGGTCTTGGATCCTTCTGATCTAGGTACCTCTACATACCTGGCCATGGCCCATCCTCGCAGCGTAATATGCATGCTGTTATCGACCTTACCTGGTGTAGTGTACACTACAGAAACAGCTACGTAGGAGTGTAGGTAGCTAGTATACCTAGTCTAGCGTAGACGTGCATGTCAATGTCATGTCACTGCAGATTTCACTGCAGTAGTACAACACTGGATGTGGATATGAATGTGGAATGTGGCGTCCCAGGCTCCAGCTGGGAGTCCATGTTCAAGTGTCAGTGCTCTGCTTTGTTTGATGTTTTGGTGTGTTTGAGAAGCCTCCATTGCAACCCCCGTCACGTCACCCCTACATACTGCGACATTGGGGATGGATGCGGGATAGATTTTGCGCTCCATGTACCATGTTAGCGAGGAATGGGCCAGTGGAGTAGCCCTCTAAACTTCATACGCTAGGGGCGGGGTTCTGAAGGGTTGAACGCAGCTGGTTGTCTGTCGGAAGACGGGAACCAGGGGGTGGCGCTGGAGGGATGGGAACTGGGGTTTGTGGTTAACATGGGTTGGATGCTACTTTGCTGGAACTTTGGAGCTGGGCGTTTGCTGAAAGTGTGGGCGGGTGTATCTCGGTGCATCTCGGTTGGATATGAGATCATGTCGTTATCGCCAGTGCCATCAGTTTCTTGGTTGCTTGTTTGTTTCGTTGTTATGGCGGTAGCGGGTTGTCGTGTCTGTCGCCGGCCTGGCCGCGATGGCCGGTCGGCTGGTTGGCTCTGCGATGCTGTGGCATAGTATACCAACCTTACTTAGGTAGTTTGTGGCATGGGATGAGAAAACTGGGATCGGACTGCGACAGTGAAGATGGGATGGAGATTGGATGCATATCCGCCGATCGGACCTTTCCGTGGCCGTCATTAGCTCCTCCACTTTGTCTTTGGCCGGTCCTGGCCGGTCTGAAAAGTCTCGTCGGTGATTGAGCACCGAGCGCCGAGGCCAGGCACGCGGATAACCACACTCAGACATGAACGTTAAGGCTTTACCTGCCGACCTCGAGGCAATTTCCAAAAAGAGCACAGCCTCAGGGTCTCTGCAGTCACTATTTTGCTGCTCTGCTGCTCTGCTGCTCTGCAACCCTGAACATGCAAGTGCGTCTGCGCCTGATTATACCCGGGCACGACCTGAGGTGAAATCGAGATGCAGGCCTGTTTGCGATTCGATGAGATGCGATGCTCGATCCGAAAGAGCCTGACCCGGCCTCCAGGCAACGCTCTTTCCAGGTTGTGATTTTGATGAAGTGGCTTGCTGTTTTCCATGCGGGTGTGCCCGTGCGCTGAGAGCACTCCGCTGCAGAGACGCTGCGTAGATGCCTCAAGCGTGGCAAGGCCCAAAACCAAAACCTGACAACCCCAAATGTCACACAGCATCACAAACGGGGAAGCAACAGGGCGGCGGGCGGTCAAGCTTTCTGTCTGTCTGTGGGTCAATGTTCTCGGTCGAGACGAATGGGCGGAGGTTTTGAGCCGAGGCCCCGCTGTTCACTGCGAGCCGCGCACTGGGACAAACAGCCATGCATCACGCTTCGTTGTTCGGGCCCGTCAGAGGCTCGGGAATCTTGCTGCCTGGCGCGGCATGAGACACCGCAACGACCACATGGCTTGGGCAATTCGCCAATTACAGCCAGGGGGGCATGATTGACTATTCCCTTTTTTATCCTTTTTGAGGGGAAGCCAATTGGACCCGCACTGTCCTTGGGTCCTTGGGGCAAAAAAGATATGGGACGTTCGACGGAATGGTACAGGGCGATAGTCTCAGATCATGATCCCGGGTCGTGATCTCCAGGCAGTGGTTTAGGCCTGTCTTGTCGAACCGTAAACCGTATGCTGGTCCCAACCGCCTGTGCAACGTTTCTCTCGGCGGCTCTTCCTCAGTACCTATCCAGTCCAGCAGCAGCAGGAAGAGGAGGAGGAATTGGAATCCGGTTGGGATACCAATAGGTCCTGCTATCGACAAGCGGGCTCAATTTCGGCACTATTCCTCCTCCGCAAACCTGGACAGCAGCAAAGGGCTGTCAAACATGAGGCTGACAGGGGGATGGCAAAAGCTTGGTTCCCTCTGTCACTGTGAACATGCGGCTCCTTCTCCTATCCCCCGGCACTCCATGCCCCAGCTCTGCATGCGAACACCTAGCGCTCGAGATGCCGAATGATACACTGTGGTGTATGCTGCATAGCTGAGGCTGAGGCCGCGGAGAGAAGCATGGGCGGACATGACTACCGAAAGGGGGACCGTTTGGAAATCTTTCGGCTTTACTTCGTCCTGTCACGGCTGCTGCGGTTGGCTACCACGGAGTTACCGCTGAGGGAAGGAGCTCTCACATACCTACTACCCAAGTTGGCCATTCACTTTCAGAGGCACAACCACTCCGATCTCCGGTTGTTACCCACCTGAACGGGATCACATGCCATGCCATGTCTTTGATGGAAGCGGGATGGTTTACGTGCTGACATGACCTTGGCTCAGCAGCCGGGCTTACTTACCAACTACTCCTGTCAGAAGCTCCTCGTTTACAGAGACGGACCCGGAATATTGGGAACGGAAATTGTTATGGAGTGTTGGGACAGAAGTAGTTTACGTATTGGTCACTAACTTGGAATGGCAGTACCCTCGAAAGTTCTGGCCGGACGCAGCCGGTCCCGGTAGACCTGGCCGGACTCGGTGCAGCCAAGCCAAGGCAGCAGGATAAACAACATGACAGACATGTCTCAAGGAGAAGCAATAACACTAACTCTCTTGTCTTCGGAACAGAGTTGGGCCGACCGGCAGACGACGTGGTCTCACAACATCAAGCCACAGTTATTCAAAATCCACCCATCAGTGCGGCCCCGTCATCGACCTCGATCTCACAACCGGTTAACGGCAACTGAGTTCAGATGAACTCGGTTCCAATCGTTTCATCGGCGCGTTTGCCGCCCTATCCACCAGGCATCATTGCACTATTGTAGTGTCCACTTTGGTCTGGTCTCAAGCCACTTCCTCATAGCAGTGAGCTTCACCTAGGGGGTCCCAAATGCAGTCGGTTCCCTACCTGGTGTCGTGCAGATGTTGGAGATAGCTGCCTGATGATCGTATTGGCTTTGGGACTGCACAGACATTACACCCCTTTCTCCTCCGGCTTGTGCCCATTCTCTATGGCATCCCATCGCGGTTCCAAATCCGACCCGGGCAGCATTAGCTCTGACTCGGATCAACATACCCTAGGTGCAATGAAGTTGAGTGTACAATACATGACAGCATGTGACCAATCCTATGGTTTGCTCCTGGACAAAACGGGGTAAGCCGTTTCGAAATTTGACCCGCGTCAAGGAGAGAAAACAGAAGCCGTAGTTGGCCCCAGGAAGTCCCGCTGTTGAACTTGGCCAGTCTGCATCAGATTTGTCAGTTTCCCCACGTTGCCTATTTGCCCTCGTCCTCTCTTCTCATTGAAGGAACTGACGGCAATGAGCGAACTGGTTGAGAAGACTGCTATTCCTCGCAGGGAAGGGGAGGAGAGCGTGGGGAACAACCGATGAGAATACAGTGCTGTATCCTCCCGTCCTCCTCTGCCCTGTCCGCAGCTCCCTGTATCTGTACCTACAACCAACTACCTCCGACCTTGGCCAGCCAACCTACCTACCTATCCAGCCGTCCTCCTCACCGCTCAGACCAAAGTTGCTTCAATCTCCGCCCTGTGAAACCCACCCGGCCAGACGAGACTGGGTACCCAACCGACATGTCGACCTATCGACCTCCCGGCAATCTTGCTGCCTGCTTCTTTATACGCAAGATGTCCGAGATCTCGGGCGACTAGACGCAGTATGTACATCCCGGGCTAACCGCCCACCAGCGGACGGGGTGGGGGCAGACGCGAGACCAAAGACAAGCATCACGTCCCTACCCTCACCCCAAGCCTCTGCCTCCATTGCGTCTTGGTAGAGTTATGTGCGTGGACATGTCGGCAAGCAGATACCCCAGAGTCCGCCACATGTGGACCATCAGAGAGGGCCATGACTTTCCATGACAATGACATTCAGTGCATTAGCGCTTGGCTAGGCGGCATCTGATCTTTTTGGTCTGCTCGTTTGATCCGTGTATCCTCATCCCATCCCTACTTCCTTGTCCTCCCCCAAGCCGCGGACAGGGCCTGATCATGAGGTTACGGGGAGAGGCAAGGCCACTGTAAATCATCGCTTATGTCCACCTGGAGTATGCCCTGGGCTATCAATGTAGGTAGGTAAGGACATTAATGGCCTTACATGACACTTGAATCTTTCTGGTGTGATATGCTCGGTCCACCTGAACCATCAGGTTCCAGTGTTCAGTTCCCCCATCCAGGGCTTCCTCTCGCAATCCTCTCCTCATCGGGCACTTCTCGGGCCTTGGGCAGCGTACTTCGTACTCGGACGGGAGGGGGCACTTTTAGGCTGACAGTGAATATTCCTTTCCTTATTGTGACTTTCTTTCTCTCTTTTTCGCCCATCTCTGGAGAACAGGTGCACAACCGGGCTATAAATCTCGAACCGCCCCTGGGCTGCTATCGGGTAGAATGTAATATCGTGAAAGGAAAAGAAAAAAAAAGCAGTGAAGAGGTAGATGCAACCCCCCTCAAACTCTCAGGTGTGTGCCGTGGGCTACCTACCTACCTGCCTTTGGTACTACCATCTCCTCCTGACCCACACATGACAGGGAAATGGCATTACGTTGGTGCCAGTATGGACCTGTTCTTTCTGGTCTTCTTGGTCTCTCTGCACCCATCTTGGTACCCACGGCCTCTTCTTTCCTTAACACTCTCTACATGGCGAGTAAGGTACTAACTACCTCTACACTTACCTTATGGGGCCCAAGTTGACGAACTTCAACGCTCTCAGTTTGATAGTGGATTGCACATGAGCACTCTTTCCGGTAGGTAATGTGCTCTTTCCATAGGTACCTGTAGAGTAGAGTAGGTAGTCTACTTCCATCATCTCGGAATCCC
>Ga0247760_1000687_pt1 | contig 35692 bp, 34 predicted proteins | sample UWRJL171409R4_FD_179936 | JGI IMG/M metagenome (GOLD analysis project Ga0247760, IMG submission 179936) | Plant litter microbial communities from Arlington Agricultural Research Station in Wisconsin, United States - UWRJ-L171-409R-4 | ecosystem: Environmental > Terrestrial > Plant litter >... | reverse complement strand
GATAGTCAGTCTTTCGGCTATATAAATGACCAAGAAGAACAGACTTTCGCTGTACCACTTCAGGAAACAACTGTCGTATCGCCTAAGTCGAAAGTCAGCGGGTTTATGTTGCCGCAAACACAACTCACACAAGATCACTCACTCCTTCAACTCATTGCACTGCTTTGCAAGAGACTGTGACATCTTAACTTCCACCCTCGACTCCAGCAACTGCTAGAGAATCCTCTCAGTTGAGAAGAAGATCGCCTGCAAGTTGGTTGCACCTGGAACGATGCCAAACTTTAGTGCGAGAGTCAGCCACTGCGGATACCGCAACCCGTGACTCCCGATTGCCAGTTGGAGGTATGCTCGTCTCGTGACTTCCAGCTTAGCTCTATGCTGAGATGATCTTGGTCTGCTTGACCCACCAGTAGGAAGGTACTAACTCAAACTGTTTTCGGGCACCAATTAAAAGCTGAGAGATTGACTTGAGTTAGTGGTATTGAATCGTTCGACGGGTGACTGAAGTCCCAGCAAACTTGGGCAGTCCAGCTCCATCTTACCTTATCAGATCAGTTTTGGATTTTGGAACAAGGATTTGCAGCCGTGCAGGTAAGTATAGGAACATTCACCGGCAAGGATTTGCAGCGGAGAACCTCATGAGCAAGGCGTCCAGGAAAGTACTGATACCTTGACACGCTCACAGTCCGTGCTCCCCGCCTAACCCAGCACTCGCAGCCAGCACCAGCGGCGGCAAAATCTGAGGATGCCCACCTGCCCAAAAAGTTCACCTTTGAATTTGTTTGTTGACGATCAGCTCCTGCGCTAACCTCGCAACATGCCGTCGATGGCAGATACCACTCCGCCCGAGGAATTCACCGCCATAACGCAATCGGTACAGCGAGCTCTCGTAAAAACAACCCAGGCAGCCAACGTGCTTGCGAACGAGGACCTCCAATTCCAGCGAACCATCAACCCCAGAGTCGCCAAGCGCCTTGATGCATGCGGCAGTCGTCTCTTAAACTTAACCAATGGTCTGCTTAAGGCTGGGGCTAGAAAGGATCAGAGGGCGCCAGTTCTCGAAGATGTGGACGACATTGAAGTTCAATGGCGGGGCGTTGTCGATGTGATCGATGGGCTGCTAGAGCAGGCCGATACTTGTCTCGATGACTACACTGGACTGGTGAAGAGGAAAGAGGCACCGACAATCGAAGCTGTATGCGCCAATGATAGTAGAAATACTCAAAGTTGCTGATCTTTCCCAGGGTCGAGACACCAAACGATCAAGAACGACACTTGATCCCTTTCTGAAACGCGCCAACATCTTCAAGCCCCAAGACATCTTTGAAAAGAAAATTGACAATTTTGAGCCGGGACCTTGGAAGCCGCTACTTACGAGGAAACCACATGCTAAACGCAGCTTAGAGGACAGTCTACAGCTGGTATCAAAGGAGGAAGGCAATTCGTATGGACTCTCGGTTCTATTGCGTTTACCCTCCGTGTCGACGACAGATTGGAGTGGCCAGCAAGCTGCTGCCCCTCTGGTCTGGAGTACCCCCTCCCCCTTCCTCCAGAAAAAGAGAAAGAGCGGGAAAAAAAGGGAGAAACCCGGGAAAGATCAGAAAGGAACTCAGCGACGAGGTGTACTGACTACTGGGGGTCATTGCAGATATACACATCCCTATGAGATCGAGATTCTCGAGTCGCCTTATCCACAGTCGATCTACGAAATACGCGAACCTCAAATGCACCTTCCTGTTGGATCCACCAAAGCCGTTTGGGTTGACACCTGGGAGGGAGTCTTGGAAATGCTCGAGGAACTGAAGCAAGCAAAAGAAATCGCGATCGACCTCGAACATCACGACCTAAGATCTTACGTAGGATTGTTATCACTGATGCAGATCAGCACACGAGGAAAGGACTGGATTGTTGATACTCTCGTTCCCTGGAGACACAAACTTGAGATTCTCAATGAGGTTTTCGCCGACCCAAATATTTTCAAGGTACGGAGAATATCGAAGGAAAGCTTCTTATTGGATGTCTGTTTACATTTTTAGGTCATGCACGGAGCTTACATGGATATCATATGGCTCCAGAGGGATCTGGGTTTGTATGTTGTTGGGCTTTTTGATACTTACCACGCCTGTTGGTTTCTAGAGTATCCAGGGAAGAGCCTGGCGTACCTTCTGGATAGGTTTGTCAACTTCACGGCCGACAAGAAGTACCAGTTGGCGGACTGGCGTATCCGGTGAGTCTCGGGTCTTGATATTTTCGTCTGCAGATCGGGACAGAAGCTGATCATCACAAGCCCTCTGCCCGAGGAGATGATGCTCTACGCACAGTGCGATACGCATTTCCTCCTATACATTTGGGACAGATTATGCTATGAGCTAGTTGAACGGTCTGATCGAAACGACCCCGAGAAGGACTTGATCAGGAAAGTGATCTCGAAGTCCCAAGAAGTTGCACTGCAGCGGTATGAGACGGCCGTCTACGATCCAGGAAACAGTTCTAATCCACGTGGCTGGTTCAACACATTGTTGAAGTCTCCTGCACTTTACAACGGTGAGCAGTTCGCTGTTTACCAAGCTGTACACAGGTGGCGAGATGAAATAGCACGGCGGGAGGATGAAAATCCCCTGTTCATTATGAGCCAGCAGATCCTAGCGGACATCGCTCGTATCATACCGGATGACAAGATGGCGCTCTGGAACTTGCTCACCGGCAGCGCCGCCAGCTTGAGGAAACAGATTGACGAGCTGTTGGCCGTCATTAGGCAGGCGAGGGCGGACGGTGTCAACGGCCCCACAATGTTGGAGTTTTTCAAGGCGCATCAAGACAATGGTGACCAAAAAACTACCTTGGCCAGGTTGACAGGAACATACCCCAGGGATGAAAAGCTTCCGGATATCCAAGACCTGAAGCTGGAACGCTCTCAACTATTCGGCAACGTTCCCATAAGCACCAGGTACGATGGATCCAAGAAGCCTTTGGCAACGGATATCATTGTCCTTCCTTACCCTGTACCCCAGAACAGCATGAGCCATTCTCTTGGACAGTCTCCACAGGAAATGCCGAAGCCTGCTACGTCGTCTGTGCACCGTCCAACGGTCAATAGCGCCATGGACCAAGAGTTCACACTGAAAGATGGAATGAAGCAGAAATTTGATGACAAGGCCTTCGGGGTCAGGTCCGAGATGGACATCTCGCAAGCGGCTGAGTCTGACTCTCCCGAGCCCATGGCTGCAGACGGGGACAACGAGGTATCAGAAAACGACGATTCTGATGATCAGGATAGGAAACAGAGACGTCTAGAAAAGAAGCGGCTCAAGCAGGAGGCGAAAGCTGCCAAAGCTGCCGCTAAGGCGGAGAAGAAAGCCAGGAAGGCTGACAAGAAGGCAGCGCGGGAGAGGGAACGGGCAGCTCAAGAAGCCCGTATAGAGGATGTCGGAGAGGAGGCATTCGACTACGGCAAAGCTGAATCGGTGCTTCACGCTTCCAAGGCTGACACCAAAGAGTCACGTAAAGGGAAAAAGACGTTCAACCCTTACAGCGACAAATCGGGAGATGTGCCCAAAGGCGAGCGCAGGCTGGGTCTTGTCAAGACCGGCAAGACAGCAACGTTCAAGAAGTGATTCTCAGGTCAGTCGATGGGTCTGTGGAGCATGTCAAAGTTTGTAAGAATATGCAGCTGGGCGGCGGGCAGCGGGCAGGAACTCTGTTGGTCTCTGGAGGCAGATCTTGTCACCACTCACGGATTATGGGAGCTCAGGTATAGCCATGCCCGTATGGCCGAGTGACAATCGTTCTTAGCCACTGCCTTAATCTGCCTGTCGACACTACGTATACTCCGTATACTGGATATTTTCAAGGGCTTGTTCGTGTTCCGCCCTGCGAAGCCTTGAAGCTGAAAAGGGCAAGTCGTCCACATCTTTGAGAGAAACTTTAGAGAATGCAACCATATTACCTCAGCCTTGGTATTCGAAAGATTCTTTGAGGGCTTGCTCAGCTAGGGACCATTGTGTTCGTAGCTTAACCATATCACTCGCGGACAAGCGCCGGAACAGCCCACACCGAGCGATGGATATGACAATGCAACCTAGAGGAAATAACTTCCCTGCAGGGAAAGAAAGCGTGTGTTTCTGCCACATGACCCTGGTGAGGGGAAGTTCTTGGGGTAGCCCCTCTCTTTCACAGCCGAGCACACAAACTCCCGTTTCTTGCACACACGAGCTAAATCCAACTTCACCCCATCCCGAATATACAATCCTGCCGCGAAAACGACGACGACAACGACAACGATAACAATCCACCCCTTGTCGATTTGCTCAGTCGCCTTTCCTGCTCACCGAGAACGGTCAGCCATTGGCGCCTGTGGAGCGACGCGCCCAATTCCCAAGACGACAAGAGGCCAGCGCTCGCGCTATTGTGGATCTCAACTCCGGGATTTGGTGGAGTACCATGCATTGACCAGAGCTGCCGCTTTGAAGCCAAAATTGAAACGAGCATCGAGATGTTTTCTCAACATCTCCAAAAATTGTCCGCTAATTTTCCAGCTTCGCAGCGGCAGCGGCAGCCGCAAGACCTCGGAAACCGCGGTAGGGTGAGTGAGTCCGATCTTTCAAGAGACTTGTTCAATAGTGGGAAAAAAGAAATTATTTTGTGGATGGTGTCCTGTGAGTATGAGGAACAGAATCGCCGAGGACTATTTTACATGTTTCTGGTCGGTAGTGCCGACAGACGGAGGAAATCCCCAATCTAAGGTCTATATGGCCCCCCCGTCTAATGCTTGCGATTCTATGCCGTTTCCATGCACACTTTCCTCCATCAACTTGGTCTATATGTGAATGCAGTATTATCGCACAAGGGCCATGAACCGTCTCGTACACCACATCTCTCTCCGTTCCCCAGATATGTACGGGCGCCCGCTCCGACCGGATCTCGCCGCCAATCCTCAGAAGGTATATATGACATGTTCTTGTTTAGGTCTAGCAGAGTATGTTAGAACTGCTACAGGTGTAGGCGGCGCTGAGGAGATACTTACGAACTTGGCCATGAGGGCAACCATGAGGTCGAAGAGACCGATGGCCTCCACGAAAGCGAAACCCAGAATGGCGTAGGAGAAGAGCTGTCCACGGAGAGCCGGGTTACGGGCAACGCCGTTGAGGAGAGCAGCGAACACGAGACCGATACCAATACCGGCACCAGTCAGACCGATGGCAGCAGCGCCCATACCCAAATTCTTAGAGACCTCGACCATGGCCTGGGCGATCTCAGAAGAGTAGGCGCGGCGCTGGAAAGCGGTGCGGGTGGTGGTGGTGGTATTGAGGATCGCGGACATCTGCTGGCGCTTGACGGTCTGGAAGGGGGTGCCTGCAGGAAAATTCAGGTTAGATTCCGAATCGACTTGAGGTCGGTGGACGTCACGGCATACTGGAGAAGGCACGCCTGCTGGCAGCGGCCTGGACGCGCATTGCAGGGCGAGCAACCTTGGTCGAGGCCGAGGCCATCTGAGCGGCCAGTCTGGAGGCGAGCACACGAGTGGAGGCCATTGTGTCTGATGGAGGGGTGGTGAGTCGGAATGGGCTAGGAAAGGGCTGACGCAAAAACGCTGGAGAAGGGAGAGTTGAGACTGCTGGTGTGAGAGAGGGAGAAGAGAGGAGGGAAGAAAGGAGAGAAAAAAGTGGTCAGCTTTGTGGAACAGGGAAGCTCAAGCTGGTCCGGGCAACGGCTCCCAGTTCCCAGCTTCCAAGCGAGCGATTTCACTGGCCAATTGGTCCCAGAGGAGGTGTTTTACCGTATCCACTCTGCCGGAGCAAGGACAGTTGTGGGTCATTCATCCCAGCGTTCAGTGCAAACAAAAGGGAAAAATTTTGCCTAGGTGCTTCGTAGGCCATTTTCTAGCCAGAAGGCACGCAGTCGGGTAATCTCGGAAGCTGGCGAACGCCATCTCTTAGCTAAGGTTGAGATCATCCGCTGTTGGTTGTCTGCTTGTTATCCAGATAGGTGTCTTGCCAAACCCAACCAACCTAACCACATCAGTAGCCAGCCCAGCCCAACGAAAGGAGACACTCATCCCATCCAGCCCATCTTTGACAGTAGTCTCTGTGCTTCTTTTGACCCGAACACTGGAGCTGTTGACCTGGCGTGTGTCATTAAAAATTTTCAGGTGGTTTTTGTTCGAGGCAATGAGGCTCCATGCTGGGTCAGGGGTCCCCATGCAAGCCCCCCCACGTAACCCACTTAGCGGCTCGAAATCCGTTGACGATTCGCCCAGCCTCGTCTCACAAGGACCGTCAACGAACGGAGTCCGCCAAGGCATGACGACAAAATGAAGGAAAAATACCTCGAGAGGGATGCTGGGCGAGGTCCACAAATACGGAGCGTCCAAGCACATTTCTGAATTCCCAAACAGACATTAAGCACAAAAATCCGAGAAACTTCAAGAAGGTGGGGCACCACCAGTCGTTGTCGGAATTCGATGAAACTTTTTTCTAGTGCGGTGCAGTGTTAGAGGCAATCTGAAAATCTCTCCTGGCTGCCCAATGGGATTCACTCCAGCGGTCCGAAGTGACGCGAACCCCTGTTCCGCCCCTTTCCCGACGTCCCAGGGTTTCCGGGGGGTCCAGCGGCCTGATCGCTTGCAGGCCAAGGGTGTCCTTACTCTGAAGCTTACGCTACTACACGTAACTTCAGCTAGGAGTCACGGCTCGGGGCTTCGATCGACGAAGGACAAGTTGGGCATTGACCAGCGTGTTTTGGTTATGGAAACACTTAGCAAACGCCTCAACCGTACCCATTCTAGCGCCTTCATCTCGCTCGCCCCGGCGATTCTGTGCGAGGTGGCTAGGCTGCCACGGTCGCCACCTCAGCAACCATCGCAAAGAGTTGATGACCTTATCTTAATGTCTCCCAAGGATCGCGGTCCGTTACCACAAATGCGCGCGCTGCAGCTGGTAACCAGGGTTGCTTTTTCACCTGATGAAAATCACTTCCCGTGCCGCAGGATCCCCTTTTTGCAAGGAATGTAATCCCGGATCAATGTTCTAGAAACAAAAAAAAAATTTCACGTGTCGGCGGTTTGTGGCCATAGCTCCTCGGGAGCTTGGCTCTTCCATCCTCGCATCCACGCGTGGCATTCAAGGAGGCGGGCTGCAACATTCAGCAAAAGAATAAGATAGGTACAGCACAACCCCCGAAAGACTGCTAGCTCGTGTCCTTGGGAAAAGATCCACGGTGCAATCTGAAAAGACCAGTATTTTGCAACAACAATACGATTCAAAGTAAAGCAGAAATTAGCATGGTTAGCAGGGAGAATGCCCTTTTAGCCTTCTGGTAGCAAAATCGCTGTCGAATTCTTGACTTGGTGGTAAAAAAACAACAACAATGAAGTTTGAGCGCGCAAAGCCCAATAACTAGACGTTGAACAATCTTTCAGGAGTTGAATGGTAGGTGCATCGTAACATTATTGCCTCTTCAAGATGTTCGACTGGCCTAGAATCACACTCGAGTACATAGAAAACTACTCGTCAGGGCTTAAAACGCTCTGCCGGACTTCGTGGGACTCAGTCCGTAGGCCCCCAGGTATATGCGCTTCGCTTCAAGGAGAAAGTTTGCGTGTATTTACCTTCTTTGTCCTTAAAGAAAATCAGCTAGCTAGAGAGAAAAAAAAAACATAAAAAGCCCCAAGTACGAATGGCTTATCTCAGGGAGCTAGTCTAGAACAGTGGACTTCACACCCAACCTGAAGAACTAACTGACTAGCTGGAACTCAACGGGCACCATCAAATTCACTCGAACACCGCGGAACACCGATGTCCGTAATTGTGCGCTGTTCGGGACACATGAATCCCGCGTTGATGATTTCGACCCCCTTTCGCGCCGGTGTTCATGCTCGCTCGAGTCTGTATGTCGGCTCTGCCTCTCATAGCTCTCAACACGATCCAGTCGCGATTCGGGTGTGCTGGCCGGTCCGCGAAGGCAGCCACACACCGCGAGAAGCGACGAAGACGTGGGCTCAAAACTGTGCCGCTGAAGTGGTTTCAGGGAGGGGGCTGGTCGAGAAATATGTGATCTATGATTCATCCTATCCTCGGAGCCACATCACCAAATCGACAATCTGGAGGGGTCGATGGGCAACTCGTTCTGGTGGCGCCGAGAGCATTTCCACTGGTGCACGATCAGCCAGTATTCAGAGTATCAACCGGCGGCTTTTTTGCCTGTCCAAATCCTAACGCTGAGCCTTAGGATCCGATCAAAAGAAGGAAGACTGGTTGATGCCCTGCCTGAGGGTTGTCCAACTTCTGCATCATTGTTAAAGGCTAGGATACAGAACCTAACAACACAAAAACACCAGCCTGCTCATAATATCATGATTATTCGTGCTGCTAATCGTGGGGACCAAGCCCCGTTTGACTTCCCATTAGTTGTCTTCCTCCTCCATAACTTGTTTCATGGCATAGCCATCAACAAACCCACTAGGGTCACAGCTCCTCTCGAGGCTAATACCATGCTTCGCGACCCATGATCGCACCGCCTCGTGGGAGATCTTAACTCGCTGGACCTTGTCCACATCCACCGGTGTTGCCACTTCGTTCTCGTCCGCCACAGGTTTCTTCACCCGTGGAAGCCCTACACCTGCGTCTTCCGCGATACCCATCTCTCTCAGGACCAGCAAGCAATCATCCGCCGAGATCCACGTCGCTTGGCTGCATTCATTGACGTCAACCACCATCTCACCGCTACCATCCATCGCTACATCAAGTCCCAAGAGCCAGCGCGCAATCTCACCGGCCCAGAATCGCTTGTATCCCTTCTTCCCCAAATCGGAAATGGGCTTCTCAGGCCCGCCAAGTATGCCCTCGCGCCGCGAAATTTCGTAAGATACACCCATCAACAGGGCGCCGAGGCCCTTGCGTTGCCACGGGGGGAATATAAGGATACAGGCGAGGTTGTTATTGTCCCACGACATCTTCTCCTTGGAGAAAAAACCCACGATGTGCGGGCGGTGGAGGGTGGCGTCCGTCTCGCCGCTGCTACCCGTAAGTGATGTTGTTTGGGCAGGTGGAGTATAGACAAGGAGGAAATAGTTAAACCCCGTCACGTCAAAAAAGACCGACTTATTATCGAGGAAAAGCTTAGCGAAGAGGGAGAGGTTTTGACAGAAGAGCTGGGAGGGATTAGCCTTCTGTGATCTTGTAACAGGGGCATGTCAGCGATGAACTTACTACGTCTTTTGCGCCATCAACCTCCCAAATACTCCATTCTCCCTCATCCTGAACCACTTCAGCCGATTTGAGCCCTCCGCTTGCTCGCTTTCCTCTGGTGGACTTCGCCGAGTGCACTGTCACGGCGCGCTGGCCCTTTGGGTGGACGTAAATCCTATTCCCAGGTACAAACACGCGTTTCTCGCACACACGGACGTGCTCACACCAGGTAACAAGCTCCTTGGAGTACTTGAAACAACATGGGCAGACATATAGCCTCTCTAGTATCGGCGGGTTGTCGCGGTCCCGTCGCCCATGTATCTTTGCGCCGTTGGTGCTGTCATGACTCCCCCCCCCCGTGCCATTGGCCAGAGGTCCTCCTCGTCCCTCGTTCCCCCCTTTAGTGCTGTGGCCATTGTTTCCCGGGCAGTCACCAAGCACCTCCTTGCCGTAATATGAGGGGTACCATGCACGGAAACAGATATCCCCTAACACGACCTTGTCAATGTTCCGGTCTGGCTCCGGTGGCTTTCCACCGCTCGCCTGTGCAGCTGGAAGGGGCTGGTTGCGTCCCACGGTCTGCTGGTGAGTCGGGTGGACTACGTTGCTTGTGGTAGAGCGACCAGTTTGTCTTGTGCCTGTCGAGGCTGTAGGTTTCCCCGGTTGCCGCATCTTCCGCTCCGATATTGACGGGATAACCGGCACCGGGACCGGAGTCAAAGTAGCGCCGGTCTTTTTCCCATCGATTCCGTTGACGGGCAGGGGGGCCGGGCTAGACCCGCTGTGGCGGGTGTTGCGCGTTGATTTTTCGGGGTGGCCGATTGGAATGTTCTCCTTGCCGCGGGGTTCGGGGGGGCGGATGGCTGCGGCTGAAGTAGTGGTGACTGCGAGCGACCTGTTCGTGTTCCCTCCGCGTCGGCGCCGAGGAAGCTCGAGTTCTTGTTGCACAGGGAGCGGGGCGATCGAGCGCGTCGCTCGTCGGGATATTGGCGGAGTCGGGGGCACGGGGATTGGGGTTGGCGCGACCAATTTGCGAGGCTCAGAGCCGCTCGTCGCAGCGTCGTCAAGACGCTTGCGTTTTACGGCGGGCATTGTGTGACGTATCGCGATCTCGTCGTATGTATCTGTTGCAGCTTCTTTGCAATTCAGAACTAATTCGGAGCGATAACAAAGTTGCAATGAATGCGTCCTTTCAAGCAAGTTTGGCAGCGGGGCGAAGAGGAATACGTACCTAATTAGCAGGTAAACTGGGGAAATTCCATCCTTGAAAATAGAAGTCTAAGTCTGCAAGGAGCTGGCTTGGCACTTCCATGCCCCACCTTTCTCCAGTCTCCCCCACGGGAAAAAATACGTTACTTCGGAAGCTCCAGCCATGCAGTTAGTTGTGAATTTCGCGAACCTTTCGGTGCACCCGACAAGTCACCTGCCATGCAGTAGCGATCAAAAGTGACGTTTTTTTCATCATGATTTCTGAGACCAGATGCTTGGTGTTAGACTTACAGCCCGGGGATGCATCGAGGGCTGGGGGCAGATGGTAGGCTCAGGCGCTGTTGTTCCTCGCCGTCGCTGAGGTGATATGCTAACTCTCATCGCAGCTCCGACTACGACGTCCTTTGCTGCCCCCGTGGGCGACTTGCAGGCGGCCGATAAGTGTTGTCCCTGCCTCCAAGCCCCCGATGTGTGCAGAAAATATCAACGAGCTCCAAAAAACGTTCAACAGCATGACCAGGGAGGCCGAGACGACGCGAAGCGAACATGGCGAGATTCTTGGGCAGAGCCGGTTGGCCAACGCCCTGCGGTCATACCTCAAAATATCTGATAGTAATTTGTCAGAATCCGGATGCATTATGCGGTCTCTCAAAAACCACAATGACCGCTTCCCGGTTCGAATTGCGCGCGCACTCTTTGGAATACCTGACTCGGACGTGAGATCTCGAGAGGACTTGACTGATGATGAGATCCGCCAATCGGTTTGGATACTAGCAGCCGAAAATGCCGACATTGGTATCAAGCGACTTGTTTCGGGCACAAGTCGGAAGCCACCGTTCTTACTGAATATACTTTTGCGGGAAGATCAGGTCATCCGAGAAGCTGAAAACTTTATCTCGCTTCTCCAGTATATCAATGAACACTACATCGGCCATCCACATCTCGCTAATTTTCAGTCGAATTTTTACTTGACACGACGACACTTTATAATTCTGTTGCACCGCTTGACCTCGAAGTGTCTTGTAGCCTGGCCTGGGCTTCTTCCATCAGTGTCACGACTGGTTGTTGCCTTCATCGAGCGTATGCCTGAAGAGATACGAGGCTCAAAAGCTCGTGCCCATGCGGCTCAGTGCATTGTCTTTAACAACGCGCTTCACCAATTTACTAGGAGACCCTTGTCTAATCCTATGGATGACATGGTGTTCAACTGGGAAGCGCAGAAGATATTGCTGAGATTATCTTCAAGTGTCCGGCCCGCACTGCATATCTCAAAAAACGGTTACCGAGATATAAGGCGTGTTATGGCTGCGCTACCCAAGACGTCAGGAGAGAGGGAGGTTGTGATGCGGGCGGCAAAGACCTGGCCGCCGTACCGACAAGACTGGGATGGGCGTGACGAGGAACGCCAGCCAGAAGACGACTTGAGCAGGCTTGCCAGAGCTGGTCTCCTCCAGCGCGAAGCTGGATACCCGGAAGAAGCCTTTGATCGCGCTTTAGACGCCCTCGCTGGATCCGTCATTGGCAGACAGCCAACGGCGCAAACTCGAGGCAAACTCCCCCGCATATGGACTGGGCCAGACGCTGGCCTCAACGTATACACTGAATGGGCGGCAAACATCATCTCAACCAGAAATGTGCGGGAAGCCTGGGAAGCATTCAACACCGCGCCACAAAGGGACCTCAGGCCAAATGCCATAGTCTATGCCGAAATGTTTAAAAAACTGCTTGCCCGCCCAGCAAGAAAATTATCACGAGCGCTGCCCGGTGATGTCAAAGAGGTGTTTCCTGTTCACGATGGGAACCTCAGCGCATTCGAGGTTGCCAGGCTTACTCCGCCAACCCCCGAGAAGCTATACAACATGATGCTGTCTTCCGGGGTAAGACCAGCCGGGGAGTGCCTCACGGTCCTTATTCGAGAAGCGGACTCCAAGGATACGGCTCTGCAATGTCTCAAAGATAGTGCATATTGGGAAGTCGCCCCAGTGCTTTGTCAGCCGGAATTTGGGGGCTCTGAAAATGCCGACCGCAGAGCTATGCTACGCACTCTGCCCGCTCGTGCTCTGTCCGCGTGGATAGCGATGCTGTGCAACACGCACACAATGCACACGCCTCAAATCCAAGAGGCAGTCAAGCTTGCGAATGCGTACCACAAACACAACCCGCTCACCACACACACTGACATGAGCTGCTACTTCACCATTCTCAAGGCTCTGGCCATGGGGAAGGTCATATACGGCCGTCGGGCGACAGCGAACAACGTGCTCACGCTGAAACTGTTCATGACTCTGTGGGATTTCGTGGTTAGCTCCAGGGGTATTGATGACAATCTCTTCGAACTGTTGTGTTTGATGGCTTGGAGGTCTATGAGATTGCAAACCTACAAGGATGTTAAGAGTGGCCGGCTGCATTCTCTGGAACACACGTCTCACGGGCGACCAGCAGAAAAGTCGGTGATACAGTTTGTTCGCGTCTACGCGGCAATGGAAGAGGCATTCAAGAAGCTGACCGAACCGGTTCCAGGATTTGGGGCAAGCGCGGGCAAGAAGCAGTACACTTTGACCCACTTGGTTACAGGCCAACTAGTATACCGCTACATGCGAGCACTGGGTTCAATCGGTAACGGTGCGGGAATGGTGGAGCTGATGCGGTGGGTTATGAAGGCGTGGGATCAAGACTATCTCCTCCCCACATCTCGGGACCCCCCAGAAACAGGATATCACTACCTCACCCTGTCCATGTCGTACTTCTCCACGGCCGCCGCGCGGCAGATGATCGACGCCAATACGGTCAAGGCCTTGCAGCAGGATCTCGAGAAGCTGAGGCTCACCAAGGGTTGCACCTGGGTGTGGCCAGATCCGATGCCTGATAGAGCAGTTACATTCGAGGCCGATATGGTGGTTGCAGGACTCTGGTCTCGAGTCAAGCTGCTGCTGCATTCAAATGCGGATAAGAGACCAGACATTGAGTGTATCAAGGAGCGCGCTAGGCGGTTGCTCTATGGGGCTGCTAAGCAAATACCAACAACGAGCGCACTAGATACATAACGCTGTACGGGGTAGGATATGATGTCAGGTATTCAAGCCATACATTGAATTGCAGCGTTATTATCATGCAAGGCGCACAAGGGACTCATTTGTTCGGTTGCGGCTTCACATTTTGAATCGAGACCTTGCGTGATCATGTTCCTTACTAGCAGCCCGATCCGGCAAAGATTCTCCTTTTAATTCTCAGTTTCACCTTGACGCTCCCACAAAGGCGGCAGGGGATACTGCATCAAGTTGAACCCACACTGCGGCTCCACCAGTGAGTGCTCAGTTAGGTGCTAACCCAAGTCCCAAGCTTCTAATTGGTTATTATTCGTCTTGGCATTAAAAGCATCCTCCGTCGCGCGCGTTGGTCTTGCTTGGACGCGCTTCCGCGAGACAAAGATATGAGATCTAGGCTGTCAGACGCACCTCTCTTTGCATTTATCGCATCCTTCAAATCCAATTGTTTACACGCAGGACAGCTAGCACTATTCCAACGCCCATTTGGAACCTGCGAATTTCAGGAGCCACGAATTCATTCTGGAGATTTTGCGTACCTTCCACTGTTGCTTCAAACCAGCCACCACTCGCGACCAAATCCTTTTTCTCATCCAGTTCACAAAAAAAATTGTGTAACTCATCATCAATATCAGTACCGATCCTGGTCCTATTCATCTTCTCACTTTCAACCCCCAATGGAATACTTCTGGTGCGACTGAGCCCCCGTAGGGTGGTCTTTCCCATCTCTCCTCACAATCAGCTAACGGATGCCGCAGATTGTGCTCCGCGTAGGGTTGAGTGCTGCTGCAATGTGCGACGTTCCGGGAACTCCTCGGGAGTCATGTGTATCTTCTGCCGATTTGCTCCAGTGCCCGTCGAAAACCCCATCGCTCGCGCCCAATGGGGAGGACAAAAACGTCGACAGCGCTGATGAAGCTTCTCCTCAGCAGTTTTTTGACACGGCGACGTTTGCGGCCGCTCGAAGTCGCCACATAGCCGTTGAGATTCCAAGGTCAACCTTGATCACGCCCAGATCCCGGCACCACGGATATGTGCCGCCTCTGCCCGCTGTTCATGAGGGCTTAGCCTTCTCGAACCTCATGCGAGCTACTCATGGAGGCCCGACACCTGAAGCCTGGGTCGAATTTGAGCTTGAGTCATTTTCATTTTACGTCAATTATCCACAGTACACTTATGAGATGCGATCCCTCCAGTATATGACCACCAAGGTTGGCCATGGCGAGTATTATTTCGACGGCATCCTTTGCGCTGGAGGCACCCGGCATTATGTCTCCATGGTCCCAATCGTCGAGATTCCGATTGGAAACTACGGCACGGCGTTCTCCTCTGCCACAGACCAGATATGGGTGCGATCCAAGTTCAATCGGAACCGGGAGGTCTACTACCGCCTTAAAAACCCAGCCATCGAGTATGAGCGATTTTACACTCCCTTCCTTTGGGTTGTCGATTTGGCAAAGCACGTGGTCGATTTCACTGCTGATATGATCACGCTGGACCGCGAGGTCAGTATCAACTCGTTCAAGCAAGATTTCATCCACTGGCTGCTCGACACGCACCCAGAGGCAGACCTCAAAAAATGGCTTGACCAACACCCATCTACAGATTTTCGGACTTCAGTAGTCGCAAACGTTAGTTTCATCTGGAAGGAGGTGAATGGGGTGATCGGAGCCAAATCAGCGAACCTCCAGCTCTTCCGTGAGGTGTACGACTTCTCGAGGTACAAGACACACAAGGCAGGAGAGCCGCCTAGTGGTCAAATTGTCGGCAGTGGGGAACGTGCCGATCCCACCATCGTCACACCCTACATCATGCGGTGTTTCGGGCACATGGTCATTGGAAAGGTCCTTTGTGTAATTGGGCAGGAACGGATCAAATTGAGCCCAAGAGAGGAAGCCCATCGAAGTTCTTGGGTGTCTTGCAAGGCTCCCAGCAAGCAGGCCATCTCCGCTGTCAAAGTTGGAGACACCATCTCAACACCACGAGATATGGAAACCACGGGGACGAAGTGGGAGTCTGCCGTGTCGCATCATTCGCTGGATGATGGCCGATGGTTTGGTGTCGTTCAAAGGATACATACATCAAAACAGGGACACCGGAGCTTCGACGTGATATGGCTGTACCGGCCATCCGACACACCATGTTGCGTGATGAAGTATCCATGGCAGAACGAGCTATTCATATCCGATCACTGTACTTGCGATGACGGACTAAGTGCTCGCATTCAGGAAGACGAGATTCTTGACACGCACGATATCAACTGGTTTGGCAGGCCAGATGACTCGGCCGACCGGCTGTTCATCCGTCAATTGTATGAGGTTGAACACCGCCGCTGGGTGACGCTTCGTGAGTCACATCTACGGTGCTCGCACAGCAAGGAGAAGCCGGACTACAAGCCGGGCGAGACTATCCTTGCCGTATATCCCTCACGGCTAGCTGACACACGGGACATCGTTATCGCTGAGCCATATGAGGTCGTTAAGCTGTTTAGGCAAGGCGAATCCGTGTTTGTGAGGTTGAGAAAGCTCCTTCGTCGCAAGAACATCGACCAAACGGCAAGAAATGCTAGGGAGAACGAGCTTGTCTACACAGAACAGCTCATAGTAGTAAGGCCTGGCGACTTGTATGTCGTGGGGAAGTGCTATGTCCGGTTCTTCCAACCTGGGACGGACATCCCAAGTCCGTATAATCAGGGCGGCACAGGCCATTTATTTTACATCACACACAGGCTTGTCGAGACCGATGGCAGTTGTGTGCCCGTCACTGAGGTATTTCCATCGTCACTCAAGCAAGGTTTTGATCCGGGCCGGAAAGTGAAGAAGCTACGTGGGCTCGATCTTTTTTGTGGCGCAGGTAACTTTGGGCGCGGCCTCGAGGACGGCGGCGTGGTGGAGATGCGATGGGCGAACGACATCTGGGACAAGGCGATCCATACATATATGGCGAATAGCCCCAACCCGGCGAGGACTCGCCCGTTCCTTGGATCAGTTGATAATCTGCTGAGGGAAGCAATCGAGGGAAGGTTCAGGGACAATGTTCCTCGGCCAGGCGAAGTCGATTTCATTTCGGCCGGCAGTCCATGCCCAGGCTTTTCATTACTCACCCAAGATAAGACAACGCTTAAACAAGTCAAGAACCAGTCTTTGGTAGCGTCCTTTGCATCCTTTGTCGACTTCTACCGACCAAAGTATGGCGTACTAGAAAACGTGGACACGATAGTGCAGGCCAAGCACAACCGCACTAACGACGTGTTATCGCAGCTATTTTGCGCCTTGGTCGGCTTGGGGTACCAGACACAGCTCATCCTGGGTGACTCGTGGACGCATGGTGCGCCGCAAAGCCGCAAGCGCGTTTTCCTCTACTTCGCGGCGCCAGGTCTTCGGCTTCCCGAGATCCCCCCGGCCTCGCATTCGCACCATCCGGCCATAAAGGCCCGTGGCCTTGGGCAAATCTGCAACGGAGAGCCGTTTGTGCGCCGCGTCTTTGTGCCTACGGCTTTCAAGTATGTATCAGCCCGCGAGGCTTCGGCAGACTTGCCTCCGATTCATGATGGCGGGCCCGACTGCTGCATTGCTTTCCCCGACCACCGAGTGGTTGGAGGAAAGACTCCCAGACTCCGGGCACAGTTCGCCGTCATCCCCACGCGCCCGTTTGGCATGGGGTTTGCCAAGGCGTGGAAGCAGGGCAAGGGCGCCATGACGCCAGGGGACCGAGCTCTCTTCCCGGAGGACGGTTCGGAACGAACCAAACCAATCTCACAAGGGTGGACCCGTCAACGACCCGACGGGCTGTTCGCCACTGTGACAACCAAAAGCCAGCCAACTAACGCTCGAGATGGCGCGGCGCTACACTGGCAAGATGCAAGGCCGCTGAGCCTCATGGAGGTCAGGAGAGCACAGTGTTTTCCTGATCACGAGGTGCTGCTGGGCCCGGTTGTCGACCAGTGGAAGCTGGTGGGCAACAGCGTGGCGAGACCGATAGCATTGGCGTTGGGTCTGAAGTTTCGCGAAGCTTGCCTCGGGTCGCTTTACGAGGATAACGAGCAGCCACCAGGCGCAGTTGAGAACCTTAGCTTTGGAGGCGTGGCTACCCTCCAAAAGCACACCAAGATGGAGGAGGCCAGTACATATGTTTCGGCGTCGACACCGCGGTCAAGATACCCCAGCGAGCAGGGCGGCTCGACAGACAGGGATAATAGCGCATCGACGCCGGCGACGCCTGTTTCAGAGGCAGCCGCACACGAGATGATGGTGACACTGCAGACGGTGAAGAGGAGGTACCCAGACGGGACTCATGTCGACAGGCAGCCCCATAAAGTGCCGAAACTTTTCTTTGATCGGGAAGACGGAGATGCCGTGCCCTTGGCGGTGCATCCAGCGTGGAGGCTGTCGGAGCCTCTATCTGAAGATGATTCTCGGGCAGGGTCCGCCATGCCGCGGGGTGACAGAAAGGCAGAGCTACCTATAGAATTCGAGACTGAGATGATTGACGGAGTCACAGTCGTCAGACTTGAGTAGCGGACCTGGTCCGCGTGATGGGCCGTCTGTTGACAAACGACTGAAGCGCCCAGGTACCGGTAATCGCTTTTCATCCATTTGTACTTGACGCAGTGGATTGTTGATACGCCACATTCTGGGGGATACAAGGAGACGCCGTCTGCATAGCAAGAGTGCCATTTTTTATCTTCCCTTTCCCTTCACTTTTTTTTTTTAATAATATTTACCCCACCCTCTCTCTGTTTGTGTATTTGACAGATTGAGCAGGGGAGGAGGTTTGCATGCAAAGCATGATCTGAATGCACAGCGGCGTCTTGGTCGCATATTGGGTTGAAGAGGCTCTGCATAGTAGTTAGCAGGGTAGTTAACGTGCACAAATCAAAAGCATTGGGTTATCATGATTGGTGGGACGGAGGCTTGGCATGTGACACTACGGGGCTTGCCGTCCGCAGCGATTGGCTACGGAGCACCAACCGCTGCGACTTCGTGTCGCCGACCCACCAATTACCAGGCGGGTCGGGTGCCTGTCTCCAACCACAGCGACGGCTTCCCTCCGCAAACTGACGAGAGCCTTTCCTAGTCGCGGCTGCCGTGCTCACGGCCGCGGGGCGCTTGCTGCTAGTCATTGAGTTACAGAAAGGCCGTTTTAAAATGCGAACCGGCCCCTGATCAATTTCAAACCTTGTTCTTTTGTTTTCGTGGCGACTTGGGCAGACCGTCATCGGTGGTTTGGTTGGCCGTGGTGCCTTGCTAGGTTCTCGCTGTTGTGGACTGCCAAATTTTGTTTCCCGCCTAACGTTGCCGAGTCTCCGTTCATGTTCTCTCTGCTTGCGGCGTTGCATGGACTGCTTGGTCTGGCCGAGGGGATGCCGGCCACCCGATCTTGCAGTATGCGTCTTGCCTCAGACGACTTGGAACTTAAGGGCAGCCAGGGAAGGTGTTGTTCGTCCTTCTCTGGCTTTGATGCCTTCGTTACCAGACAACAGGTTCACGAAAGGTTTTCCCTCTCTCTCTCTCTGCCCCCCCCTTCCACTCTTTTCTTTCATCGGTTCGTTTCTCTTTCTCTCTCGCTCTGTCTGCCTCTTTCGTTTTTTCAACTTGCGGATTTGGTTCTTTCCTCGTATTCTTGCCTCTCCTGCTTGTTGGTGTCATAAACTCCGCGGCCCCCCGAATCAACAACCAGTATCTGCGGTCTCCCACCCCTCCTCCCTTATTGTCTTTCTTTGCCCTTCTCTCCTTGCTCGGAGGAGGTCGACCTTGACTCTGTTCACTTCTTTGTCTGCCTTCTTCAGCCTATTGTCTCGATTGTCTTCTTTCGCGGCTTACAGCTCGACGCTGGGCCCTTGTTCTCTTGGTCGGGTTTAAACAGCAAGTCTGCTTGACCAACCTTAATAACGGACTTCTCTCGTTCCGGGTGGCTTGACAAGATTCTTTTCTCGGCAGAACAACAAACCACACGAAATTTCATACCAGTACAAACACAGTACATCTACAGGAGAGATGCATTATATACTAGCAATCTACACCCTCTTGGCTGTTGCCGCAGAGGCCAGCCCTCTGAGGGTCGTCGACAGACGGGAATCCGCGATTTTGGAGTGGATGAAACGGGATGGCGCTGGTGGCAAGGCGGACCCTACCACGATGATCGTGTCGTTTGTCCCCGGCAAGGTGTTGAAGGAGACGAAGTCGCCAAACTCAATCTTGACAGAAACGTCAACCGAGAGCCCGACCCAGACACGGGCCACAGCAAGGGTTTCAACAACCAAGAACGATGCTGGTCAGCGGTCGAGCTCGATCTCCACGACCGACTCAGCCACTTCGAAAACCAGCACCTCCGCCAGTGCTGTCTCAGAGATCCCAACCGTGATCACTGACTTGCCAAACCCCACAGCTACCATACCTCCCGACGCCTACAGGGCCAACCTTGAATTGGCCAAGCAGTACAACACTCTCTATTCCACCTTGACCAGCCAATCACCCTGTATCAAGAACCAAGCTGCCTGTATCGGGGACAGCACGGCTATCTGCTCCACGGGAAACAGGTTCGTGCTCGCGGCATGCCCAGCTGGCACGAGCTGCTTTGCCCTGCCCTTGGACAACATCGACGGCGTCGAGCTCGCCTGTGTGAGCAGAGCTGCTGCTGAGAAGGTGCTCGGGTCACTCCCTCCAGCTGCCTCCAGTTCACCCGCTTCAACCACGGCCACCACGGCCACTTCACCCGCGGCCGGTAGCCAATTTACTCGGACCGCCACCATCACGCAGACCACGGGCCCAATCACCATCACCCTGACATTTGACCCAGCCAGAGGCCAGCCTATCGCAACGGATTCCCCATCCATCACAACCCGATCGTCCAACCGCTTCCCGACCGAATCTGCCTCCTCAGCCACTACCACTACCACCACCGCCGCTACCGACAGCCCCCCCCCAGTTGTAGTTGTCCCTGTCCTTCCGTCATCATCTAATACCACCCGTCGCCCCCGCACCACTTCTACCTCCACCAGCGACGCTGCCGCACCCACCGGCGCCTCTACCGTTACCTCCCTGGCTCGCACCCTCACCCGCACCCTCACCCGCACGCGCCGCCCTCCAGCTGAAACAAGCAATAACGGCAGCAGCACCAGCACCACCACTACCACCCAAGTTCCCCAGGGCGCACCCGCCAACACAAGCCCGCAAGCCTCCCGCCAGACGGGTCCCAATGAGGACACGCGCGTGACTTTCACCCTGGTTGACAAAGTCACGGTTACCCAGGGCTCTGTTACAGTCACTGTCACCGCCGGCGCGGGCGTTGGAGCGGCAGCACCGGCAGCGACGACGGTGACGGAGAGGGAGACAGTGACATTGGCGGCGAGTACGGTTTTGGTTGTTGGTTAAGTTTGACGCATGGAGTTAGTTGGTGTGTGGATGGAGAACAAGGAGTGGATAGGTGAATGGATGAGATAGGGTGGGAATGGACTTGACATAGGCATTCATTGACATTGGCATGCGTTTGGATACCCAGGTCCTTCGGGATCCAGTACATTTAGAACGGACCAGAATAAAATCTGCCCCATAATCAGAATGAAACAAGTTTTTCGTATCGTATTCTGATGTTCAAATCTTGACTATGGTCACCACATTCATCCACGGATGCCCTGGTAACACAAGTGCCCATCTCCCTGGACTGACTTCCTCTGGCAAAGTTATATAGGCAGTACTTCCGTGAATCACCTGACTGGCACAATTTGAGCCAAGTCAAAGATCTTCCGCCAGACTCAGAAAGAGTAAAGGAAATAAAATGATATAAAACAAAACAAAACATAAAAGAAGGGGCAGCACAAAAGGACAAAACAAAGAAAAATAGCGCGAAATATCATATGGTCCTTATACCACTACAAATATCAGAGTTGCAACTAGGAAACGGAAAAAAACTCCAGCCCCGTACCATGATCCTTCGGCAACACGCACCCAACAGGATACGATTAACGATAAACCCAACAAGTGATATCCACAACGCCGAAATGCTCCTACCGCCGCGTCATGATGCCCGCTAGACAAGTGCAGAAAAAAAAGAGAGCTGCAGAGAAAAACACTCAGCGTCTCCGTTTGAACCTACTGTTGTGAGCCAGCCCACCCTTGGAACCCGTGTTTCGCAGCTTGAGACGTTTGAAATTGGCATGTGCTGTAGCCTTGACTTTGCGTACTGCCTTCTTCACCATGCCAGGCGCCTCTTCTTTGCCCTCGTCCTTGCTCTTCCTAGCCTTAGCGGCCGCAGAATTTCGGTTGCGAGGCAGTTTTTGCGCTCCCTTCCTTGAGGCGCCTCCATCATCGTCAGAAGATGTCCCGCAGTCGAAATCGGACCCTGACATTGGTGGCTCCAGATTATCCTCTGAACGACCCGCAATATTGGTAGTATTGATTTGCGTCTCGGGCACTACCTCGTTATCGCTTCCTGCAGCACGATTGGCAGATGCGCTTGGCTGCTTCGCTCGGATAGGCTTGAGGTTGGCAAGTCTTGTAGTCCGCTTCTGGCCTTTTTTTTTGAACTTGCGTAGGGGCCGGCCGCGTTCCAGCTGCTCCTCATCGGAGCTGTCGTAAAGGTCCTCCTCGTCAAAACCACCCAGAAGCACCGGTTTCTCAGGCTTAGATGTGACTGCCACCGCTTGGCTATCTCCCACCTCTGCCTTTTCGCACCCGCTCGCTGGTTTTGTCACAAGGGGTGATATTTTCTTCGTTGCTATTCCTTCTTCCTCCATCTCGATCTCACGCAGTACGTCAAGTTCTTCGTCTAGTGCCTCCTCCTCCAACCGTCGGAGCCCCGCCACGATATTGCTCAAACCCCGCACTAGAGGCTTTTTTGGCAAACGCAGGGGACCCACGTTCCACTCTCCATTCTCATCCACAGGGGCCATGGGCGCGGTGCTACGACGCAAAAAAGCTGGTGTGGAGAACTGCGGCTTCCATACGCGCCCAGAAGACGACGGGGTCCGGCGTGTGAGCCTGTTGCCTTGACGGTCATGCAGAGGTGTTGTAAAGCCCGCTAACTGGGTATAGCGGGCATCCGTGACGGGAGTGCGGCCCAGTTGGCGAGGGGTGGTGGCGGGTGGTGCAGGGTCGGCATTGCTATTGCGTCTCCTGCGAGGTGTCGACGTCACTGGCACTAATTTGCTATCCGAAGTTGAGCGAGAAGGAGTGCGACCCAAGAGGTCGAATAAGCCGAGAACGCGGCCATCCTTTTGTGGTGTGGGCCCGATTGAAGTTGGGAGGACTGGGCTGAAGAGTTGTCGGTTGATACAAGGCGTGGTGATTTCGGCTGGAGGGCCCCGTAGATCTGCTGAGGATATTTGGGTCGGGGACCGACGAGGCGTTTGGGCCACCCTGGGGCGCTTTGAGGGTGTTGTTGGAGGGAGCGACTCGGGATGCTTGCGCTTTCGATCACCAGATGGTTCGCTTGGAGGAATTTTGCCCGATAATATGTCCCGGATCTTCTGGTATTGCTTATACTTGTGCGCTAGATTTGCAATTTCAAATAAGAATGCATCATCGTTTCCATCATAGTAAGGCTTACCGATATCAGTGTTTTGCTTGATGTCTTCGCGACTGGGTTTGCGCCCTCCATGGTTCTTAGCCCACTCATTCTCCCATGTCTTGAGTTGCACTCGTAATTCTTGTGATTGGGCTTCGTACTGTGATTTATTGCGGTCGTTCATCATCTAAAGAAAAACATGGGGGATATCAGCATGGAGGAGGATGTAGGGGGGAAAATATCAAGAAAAATGGTGGCTTGTGTAAAAGATTCCGTACTTAGGGGACGCGAAGACGCGTCTTTGGTGGATCGGATGGCCCGCTCCCCGCATTGGAATTTCGAGCGGTAGCCCCCAAGCCTAGGCCCAAACAAGGCCTCTTGTTTTCAACCCAGAACCCCAATGCGTACACCTTAATCCGTACCCATCTCGTCTTTATGTATTACGTCTCTTCAACAACCCTCCAGCAGTCCGGAGACTGTACAAACACCTTAACAATCTTTCAGGGCTTGGACTTCAGTACGCGAAAAATACAGTCCGGCGGCCATGGGCTGGCAACTGTCGAACAGCCCCAGGGTCAACGTAGCTTTAGCAACAATACAATTTCTATTCGACAAGCTGATCATCAAGCGCCCTGATACCTAATTTTCTCTATAAATATCTTCACACATCGCCACACGCGGCAGAATGACTTTCTCATGAAGCCCCCCGCCAATACTCGTACCTGCCATTCCGCCAACCCCAACACTAGGTTCACATCGCCCCTTCAGCCGAGCCATGGCAGAAGTTGACGAGACCACGAATGAAATTCAGACCAAGGTCTTGCAGACAACCATCACCGGGATTTCCTCGCTAAAAAGCACCAATCCCGAGGGGGATGATGGAAACGGTGAATCGTCTCAGCCCACCGACTGTTGCGTCATCTGCCTCGATTGTATATCCGAGCCATGCGCCGCCCTTCCTTGTGCTCACGCCCACTTCGACTTTCTCTGTCTCCTCGGCTGGCTACAAGAACGGCCGACATGTCCTTTGTGCAAGTCCACCGTCTATAAGGTCCGCTACGAGGATACGAAAGCGGGAGAGAGCATATACCGCGTCCCCATCTCCCTGAAGACGCGACATGATAACTCGGTTGCGGACACTCCCCAGTCCACGCCAGCCGACTACCTGAGAAGGAGGCAGAGGAGGCAACGAAGCCCAGAAGCGGTCCGGGGGGTTGGCGGTCATATTTCTCGGCCAGGTGAAGCAATCCAGCTTCGTCGCCAGGTATACCGCCACCAGCTCTACTCTCTGCGTAAGTTCCACCCGCTGCACTTGTCCAAGTCGAAGCTAACAATCCTGCTTCCAGACGTCGGATCGAACCGCCTCTCGCGATACACTACGCCTCCGACACCTCAGGCCTTCGCTACCATCCCTCATCTCGTTTCTCGAGCCAGACTATGGATTCGACGGGAACTCCAGGTCTTCTCCCTGCTCTCAGACTCTCCCTCCATTCCGGACAACAGGCGAACCGCATCAACACAATCACCACAGCGAAACCAAGTAATGAGAGCAGGTACATCACATTCCCGACGGCGCGACAATGCCGAATTCCTCCTCGAGTACATCATCGCCATCCTCAAGACCGTCGACATCCAAGGCAGTGCTGGCCAAGCCGAGGACATGCTCTCCGATTTCCTAGGTCGCGACGACGCCCGCTTGTTTTTACATGAGCTGCGGAGCTGGCTGCGGAGTCCATGTCAGTCGTTGGTGGCGTGGGACAGGGAGGTTCAATACCCCCAGCAGCACCGGATACGGCCATCACCCGCCAATGAGGTTAGCGACGGTCAAAACGAAGGGCCACCAGGGAGATCGGTAGATTCAGAAGGGTCTCGCGCATGGCAGGATTCCAGAGGCGGGGATCATTGGCGAGCATCGGGGTCCAGTAGAAAGTGGAGATTCCGAGGGTCCAAGGATGGCAGCAACTCGCGACAGAGGAGCAGAGAATAGATCTAGTGGGGCCATTGTATAAGTGCCTAGTGATGTACTAAATTACTTTGCAAGATATCCTTGAAGCATGGAACACACATTAACCACAACATCATGCATAACACAAATATAGGCACGTGATAATGGTTTCGACAATATCTAATACACAAGCGGTTCTTTTCTGCCCTCCACCCCTCTCCCTGACCCCTTCCATGCGGAAAAGACCACTGCTCGCTCGTTCAACCTCCTTCTCTTCCGCCAAGGCACTAATAATGTCCATGGGTCCAACCAATAGGGCGGGTTATGGTATTAGTATCCTCACACACACTCTCTCTTCCTCCTCCCTCCTCTCTTTCTCATCCTCTCATCCCCCTCTCTATCTTCAATTCGCTGATTGATCTGGTTTGTCCGCCTTTCGCCATGATGTTACCAAGTGCGGGAAGAAAAAGCAAGACAAGAAAACTACCGTGACCCCCAAGAAAAAGAGTAACCACATGCCCTTTCATCGCTGACGCCTCCCGCTATCGTCCAGACTGACCTCTTAATGCAGAAGCTTGATAAATATCAGCGACTGGTATTGTCATGCCTGAACAAAGCCGATTGCCAAGTCTCCCCAAAGTTTTAAGGAACAGGTTTGGTTGTTGTTTTCATAAAAAAAACAAGGGGATATGGCCTAGGGAAGCACGGCAATGGTATGGTGCTGGGAAATAATTACATGCCCTCGAACTCTCCCCCGAGGTCATCCTCATCCAGGTCGCCTTCCTGGATCTCCTTAGCCATCTCTCGCTCTCGCTCACGAGCTTCCTGGGCGTTCTTGAGCTCCAGGCGGTGTTGGTTCATGGGGAATCGCATGGCCTAGATTCTGTCAGTAGGACTCTTTACAAAGATGAAATCGACATACCTTCACACTCTCATCGTGTAGAGCCAGACACGCCCGGATACGATCGTGGAACGCCTCACCTGGCTCGCGCGTAGCGTACACATCACCCATATCCTTGCTCTTCATGAAACCCCTCTCCCGATCAAGCGTTGCCTCAATTACACCATCCCGAATCGCCTTTGCCACAATATATTCGGCGCTTTCCTCAGATCCTAGGTGAAGGCGAATGCAAATATCACGGAGTGAGATGCGGCTGTAGCTCAAGCTCATCATGCGGATGCCTGTCTTGATAACGTTTTGTCGAAGGCGCAAGATCAGGGTATAAGTGCCATCGCGACAGAAGGTATCAGCGTGATCGGCGATGATAGTCTCAAAGTCTTCAAGGTTTCCAACTCGAACAGCCTGAACAAGCAAGAAGTAAGGATGGAGAGAAAGCTCCATGGTTGGCTCCCGGAAGGTTGCGCGGTCGGGAATGTCACCCATGAGCAGCTCGACAACCAACAGCAGCTTGGTGGCGGTCTGGCTGAAGCCCAGGGCACAAACACTCGATGGAGCCTTACGGGTCGCAGCAGTTAGGTGCTCGTGGGCTTCGGTATACCGTAATTGGACAGCGCGGACGCGGCCCAAGTAGTAGAGGAAGCGTGCGACCTGGTTATTGGCAGCATTCTCTGGAAACTGCGTGTGTGACACTAGGAGGTCGGCTTGTGCGATGTGTGAAGTGAGAAGGTAGTTTCGAAGGAGCAGCACGATGACGGAGGCCTGCGTGTCAATATCCTTTCGCAGAACCGCAGTTCGCAGGGCGGCAAGGAGCGTTGGCCGGATCGAAACAATAGGCGACTGCGGAGAGGGCGGAAGAGGAGCGATCTGCTCCGCGAACAAAGAGTAGTAAAAGTAAACCTTGGCTGAGAGGCTATCCAGAGTACGGCGATTCAGCGACTGCACCCGCTCAGCCAGACTATGCGAGAACTCAAAACCACGCTGATACTGCTTTGTGTCGTAGAGGAGAACTTGCGCCAGGATACCGAGAAAGACGTCGACTTCAGGTATGATGTCCTTGACGTCTTTTTTCGCCCCGTTCTTTGACTTTGGTTCAGTGTCCACTTCCATCTCGGGACCTGGCTGGCGGCCCAATGAAACCTCTCCTCTATCGATTGCCTGGAGTAGACTGGTTGCTATCTGGCTATTGGGGGAGTTCGCAGGAAAAGTCTCGGATACAGCTTGAGCTAGTATATCGGGAGTCAGTCGTTTCCGAATCGAAGAGATGGATCGAAGGGCGCGGAGGGAGAAGCGTGCATCGAACAACGCGACGGCACGGTCTAGGAGCGAGAAGTTGCTCTTGATGTCTGCATCATATCTCATGATCAGTATCCGGGGTTCGAAATTGCGAGTTGAGGGAGGTGTATCTTACCATTGATTGCTTGCACGATGGGGTCAACCTTGACGGCGTCATCATCAGCCTTGTCCGAGTCATCCATGACGACATCACCATCGACGTCATTCGGAGGTGACACGGATTGGTGCTTGGATGATTTTGAAGGGGGAACGACAACTGTCATCTCATCATCGCCGTCCTTGATGGACTTTTTGCCTTTGGGTTTGAGGTCCTTATCCTTCATGTCTATGTCCTTCCCTCCCCGGTAGCCACCGTTTTCAACTGGTTCCTTATCGGGTGTCTTTCCGGGCATCTCGACGACTTGATGTTTGAATTAAGAGCAAAGCCTATTGGCGACAGATGACGTGGGATGATGTGCGGTGGGAAACGTCGATGCGGATGCGTGATTGCCTCGCGGAGGATGCAGGGAATCTCGCGAAGCGCGCTCGTCGTTGGCACCAGCAGCCTGGGCGCGGTCTTTCCGAAAGAGAAGGCCAAGGACGAGAATCGAAAATCGCAGCGCCCGAAGGAGGAAAAGAGGATAAGTTTATTTTCGTGGAGAGTCGATGCTCAGCGGAGTGGTAGCAACAGGGCGATGTTGGGGCAGTTTGGGGGGAGAGGGAAAGCGTGATTGTGATGCAAGAACGTTCGTAAAAGCTCGACCAAGGGTTGAGTAAGGCAAGTCGCCAAACGGACACGGGCCACGGTGCTCAGCGCTGTGGAAGGCAGCCGAAGTCACTACGTACTGCCCTGCGCCTGCCAAGCAACCTGGTCCCATGCGCCAAACCTACGGCTGCGGAGGTACCTGAGGCTGTGGAAATGAGGATACGACCGTCTCGGTGTTCGCCTCAGAACCTACCCCAAATCTGTTAAGGAACTAACGCTGACCAACTCACTGGCAGGGATCCAATTTGAGGATCCTGAAGTCCCAAAGCTGCCAAGGCGCCAGGTGGGGCCCTTGGGCGGCTCTGTGACGTTGTCGATGTGCTGCCTGCATTTAAGCAGCAAAACGGCTGCGAAAAGGAAAACCTCTCGACAAATTCCTCAACTGCTGTTGGTTTATTCATCACTGTCAAACTGTAAATGGTGCGGATTTGCTTCATCCCCCGTGACCTGTAGCTCGTCTGTACAATCCATACAGGAACACATCGTCTTGGGCACAACCAAATCACTCTGCCTAGATCAAACCGGATCCTATCCCTTTTAACATTTGATAATTTGTGCCCAGGCTGCCCAACAGCCCAAATACTTCTTCTCGCCACTTTTTCTGTCGTAGATGCGTAGGAATGGAAGAGCCGAATGAGCTTCGCCAGTAAGCAGTCACGCAATGTTCAAGTCGGAAGCAGATAGTTCACATTCCAGAGTGATATCTGATTCTCTGGAGAATACTCCGTATTTCGCTCCCTAGGTACCTGTCCAGTCTGAAACAAAGAAAGCCATAACCATGCCTCAAATCTCGTTAGGTTTGACCATGTCGGACATTACCAAGGCAAAACACATTCAATAAGTAGAGACCACTTGCGACTCGCTGATAGCCACCTTGTTGACCGTTCTCCTCAACGCCAATACCAGGTATTAAGAATGCCGTCAATCCATTTCCAGGCCAGCACCGTGCTCATCCAGCCATCTAAGACTCCTTGTTTGTAAACGCAACGACCTCCCCATCGTACAACGCCAAACCCCAACCAACGCGCCTTCGTTCCTTGCTGAGCAGGCTAAAGATCGCCCTTGCCCGGCATGACTTTGGCTGCTTGGACAGCGCTCATCTTCGTGATCCACTGGGCGCTCGGTTGCACCTTGCGGACCGTGCGTAGCTCGTCACTGGAATAACCAGGGATACGGATGTTGTAAACACGCTCTAGTACGAGCTGGATGTCGCGAATTTCCAAGACTTTGGAACCACGTTCTTTAGCGATGCGACAAGCAGCGTGGAGAACATCGTCGGTAAACGAATCGGCAAGATTGAGAATGGACTGCCAATCATCAGCACTGTATCGAATCACAGCGGGAGTTCGAACGCAATGATATTACCTCCTCGACCTCGGGGGTCAAAACGTTACCCTCTTGACCCTCGGCAGTACCGCCGCAAACCTGGCGAACAAGCTCATCTAGTTTCTTCTTGTTGAGGACGCGCTCGCCCTCCCCTTCGAGCTGATATGCAGGCGTCTTAGCGAGAGCAGGCTGGCTCATAACTCCCCCAGCAATGCCGGAGCCACCACTATAGGTCGGACGGCCACCACCAGCTCCAGCCATGGGTGCAACTGGCGTAGGTTGTTGGGTAGCCTTCTCGTGTAGGTTCTTGGGGATCGGCATCTTCGTTTGCATAGTCTGACCAGCCGTTTGGGTAGCAGGGTGTGCGTGAGGGTGGCCCAGCTGCTGGGATCCGATGACGCCTTGCGTAGATGCAGAGCCGGATCCAGCTTGGCCGGCGATGGTGCCTGGACGCTGCTGCGCGGCGAGATTGATTGCGGCGGCGTGGGTGAGGGGCCGGACGTTATTAGTAGGAGTCGCGGATTGAGGAGTCTGAACACGCGCGGATGCTTGGGTAGGGGTTCCTGCCGCGGATAATCCGGCGTTGATTCCTGCCGCAATTGCGGTGTTGAGAGGTGCGGGAAGGTTAGGGACCTGCTGCTGGATGCCGGGCTCAACTTTGATTTGCGTCTGCTGCTGGTTGTGCGCTTGCGCTGTCGCAGCTGGGGCCGGAGGGGCCTGGGTGGTTGGAGAAGCTTGTGCCTGCACAGGCGCTGCAGCACCTTGACCTGGGTGCGTTGCTGGCCCCGTCTGCCCCGGCAAAGGGGCACCCCCAGATTGAACCCGGCCGGCGGCCATCTGCTGGTTTTTGGCCGCCTCGATAGCCGCATTGACTGCCGCCGTTGAGTGCTGCATCGCTCCCGGTCCCCCGCCGCCGGGGGCAGCTGCCACTGCCTGTCCTCCGGCCACATTTTGTTGGCCGCCAGGTGGACGAGTGATCTGCTGAGGTCGCCCCTGGTTGCTGGCCTGCGCCGTCATGGCTTGGGTTGCCACTCCATTGGGGGCAGGCTTCGCTGCTGGAGCATTGGTATTCGCAGCCGTGTGCTTCCTAACATTCTGGACGAATGCCGACGCTTCGTTGTGCTGCTTCTGGTAAGCGCTTCTTCGTTCCAGAATCGCCTTCTCTTCCTCGGGGGACCAAAGCATTCCCTTTTCCTTGCGCTCCTTAATGGCTTGATCAATCTTAGTGACGTTGTTGCGGGCTTGCTCCATCTGATAGAGTGCCCGGCCATACTTGAGCTTGGTCTGGCTGATCCAGTCTTCCTTGTCCGTCACGGTCACGGTTGGGGGGGGGATGAATGTCATCTCGTTGATATGACTGAGAATGGCCGGTGGAAGCCGAAATGCTTGCTGCGAGGCTCCAGTGCCAGCAGCTGTAGCGTTCAATGGGGCCGTAGAAGTCGTCGGGGTCGGAGGAGGACCACCGGCGTTTTCGTTTGGTGTTCCCGACGTGGTCATCTGCTGACCGGTTTGGTTGGGTTGGGTTTGCTGCGTTGCCTGGGCGGTTTGTCCAGGCTGCTGTTGGACAGGTTGTTGCTGTGCTTGCTGTGTCTGCTGGGGGTTCTGTCCCTGTGGCAGCTGCTGTTGCGCCTGTTGTGATGATGAAAACGTCAGCAAGCGGCGTGGCAGTTGGCCCAAGAGCCCAAGAGCCCAATAGGAAGCGGAGAATTCGAATCACGGTGGATGGGTTCTATCCCCTGAAACATGCGAGGCTGTCACCAGGGAGAAGAGGGTAGGGTGAGGTCCAAGATCACTAAAACATACCTGCTGAGCCTGCTGGAGCTGGATCTGCCGCCGCTGTTGGACCTTAGTGATCAGCATGCGGCCAAAGTCCATTATTTTCCGTCTCGCCTCGAGGTTCTCAGGTGAGCCCTGTGGGGAGGCGTCATGTTGCCTCCACAGTAAAGTTAAACCTTTCTCATATTTGCCACGCTCGTCCTCGGTAAGAAAGCGGATAGTACGCATCATTTCAGGCCGGTACATGGTGCTCTGGGCCTGGCCGCCACTCGCGGCATTCGGGACGCCCACCGAGGCTTGAGGCTGCGCGGGGTTCATGATGATAAGGTGCCGGGTCGACGGGATAGGACGGGCGGGTGGAGTGCCGTCGAGATTGTCGGCTCGTCTAGGCCAGCGGGCGACTCGTTTAGCTTAGCTTGCCTCTCCGGGAACAGCGCGATTTCGACAACTCGTCAGACCTGGGTCTAGCTCAGGCTGACACGAGGCAGCGGCGTCTGCGGGGATGGGCAGGGAAAGTAAGAAGGAAGCTCGTGAAGGTGTAGTGCGGGATGCGGGTGGCGTAGCGAGGTATGGAAAGTGCCGTTCAAACCATGTGGCTGGTGCTAGGGGTTCGCTTTTAACATTACGTACTACAATCCAATGCCTGAAAGATTGTTAGTACGAGACTTGGTCGCAGGGGTTTCAACCGGTTTCCAATCCCCGGCGAACTGCTTACGGATGCCTCAAGCAACGAATACTCAGATCCTGTGTTGTTCTTACATTTCTGCATACCCAAGTTATCGCAAGGAGCCCTTGATAACAGCGGAAATTATCTGCCGGCTCCGGCCCATTCGACCATGTGGAGGCGCTGCCAAGCTGTAGGATAAAGTACTAAGTAAACAATATTTCAGGGCTTGAACTACACTAACCACGCTAACTGCCTACCTAGACTAGTCTAACTTTCCCGCTAGATTGAGGTACTCACTCAATTATTCTAACAAGTAGGAGACAGTGAACCGTGTGAACAGTGGGTGCATTTTGTCGTGCTCATGTGAGAATCAGGTCTATCGCAGTAATCTAGATATGCATCATCCAAGAGAAAAGCCGTTCAAACAGAACAAATCCTAGCCGTGATCAAGCCAAAAGAGGGGGGAAAAGAGATGTTCTCCCAAGTCTATCGGGTATCATCAAACTCAAGCTGTACACTGCAACCTTTAGTTGTGAGAGACGAATCCCGTGATTGGTCAGAATGAGCCCAGTGAGACCAAATCCCCCGACGCCTCTTCCATGCGAACTATATGCCACCATGAAGATGCTAGCAAAACCCGAGCCTTGCAATGAGCCATCTCATTGTGGTCCTCGTCAATCTTTGTTGTTATCGTCATCATTGTAATCATCATGTTTGTTAGTAGAATTGTTTGTCATTGTTGTCGTCGTTGTGGTCATTAAAGAATAAAACAATAACAATAGTTCTTTCTTGTATCGTCATCGGCACGCCATGCAGCAACCAATCAACGGATGTAGAGTCAATTGGAGCTGGGTGTCATCCGTGCATCATGGAGAGTCGATTTCCATGACGGCGTATTCATAGTATGGGAGCTCGCGGGCAAGGGCCTCGCTGATAAGATACTCATCCTCGCTAGAATCCGGCTCATCGAGTTCTTGGATTCCAGGAGGGGGGTCTTGGAACTGTAAGCTGTGGCGATTCCCAATTCTGCGGCGGAGTCGCCGAGCGCTGGACCCGACCTCCTCAAGAGGGAGGAACGGCTTATTGAGGTCCTCCCGGTCCGTGTCGCTGCCAATGCTCTCGCTGATGGTCCGCTTGCCGATACTGCCCGAGCTCATTCGTTTACGGCGCTTGACCTCACGCTGGCGACGCAGGAACTCCTGGTGTTCTGCCTCGGAGAGGTCGCTGAAATCTGAATCGCTGCAATTCAAATTGCCGAGGTCGGAGGTGATGCGCTGGTAGAGCTCAGGCGGGTACCGGGATCTCGACCGGCTGCGGTCGGACTCGGCATCTTCAATAGCGACGGGTCGGATAACGCCTGGCCGATCGTCATCGCTGTCGGTAAAATCGCTCAGCTCCTCGATTACCAGGGCTGGGTTTACAACAGTGCGCTCTGCCCGGGCCCGTGGCGGCGAAGGTGGAGCCGGGGCGGGGGGGTTTTCGGGCGAGACAGAGCGCGAGGGTCTCGGTGGTGCCTCGTCCTCATCCTCGTCCGACGATGACGGCAATGATGTGTTGGAGGACCTTGGCGACAACTGGTCGGGTCGAGCCGGACGACTGTGGTGGCTAAAATTCGGCCCTTTACCGGCCAGCCGGGCGGTGAGGCCGGGCGCCATCGGTTGGAGGTAATTTTGTGTCGGCATGGCCCCCGTCTTGAGCCTATGTTGCGGTCCCAAGACTGGCGATGCGGCCGTCGGGGTTTGTGGCGGGGACGAAGGTCCCACGCTTCGAGGAATTTTCAGATTTGGTGTCGTGGGACGCATATTCTGAATGTCTTGTGCAGCTGGGCGAAATTCGTGTGCTCGTCGCATTGACGGCTTCGCGGGGGTGGGAGGGTCTCTGCCGGAGGTGGGGTAAAGAGAAATAATAATTGGCGGGGGGGAGGGGGAGGAGCGCAGCAGAGCAGCACCGGCAGCAGCAAGCAGCGGCAAGCAGAGTAGCGGTAGCGCAAATGCGTTCGGAGTTGGACGTCGACAGGGCAGCAATGTGCCTCAGGGTGTCAGAACCCAAAGAATGAACCTCCAGCCAGGAGAAGATAAGGGGCTTCGGTTGGTTTTCATGATAATCTCGTGCGAGCACAGGGCGCAGTGATGTTGCAGCACAGGCTGATTTCCTCCAGTCCGGGGGACAATCAGGCGAGATGAAGTAGTTGAGCAGTGGCAGATGCCCAGGTTAGAACAGCCAGCGTGATTCTGCGCTCTCGAGAATACAAGGAAATGCCTGCGTGGTTCTGCGGTGGACGAAGGCGACGGAAGGGCGCCGGCAGCTCTAGAAGAGCGCTTCAACTCGTGCCTCAGAACAGCGTACCAAAAACGGGGCGATGCCAACAAAGAGGCAAAGGGTTTGCAAGGTGCCTTGGACAAAATTTTAGGACGGCGACCGAATTGAAGTCCAAAGGACGGACCGGGGACTCGTCTTATAGGTTTTGCCGTATTTCCTTGTGCGTTGATACTACAGGGTTCAGATTCTTACACGCCTTGCTCATCTGCGAAGACAGGCAGGCCATCTTCCGCCGTGGAGCCCGTGGATGTGTGGGCGAAAAAATTGACAGCTCCGCACCGACTCGTACTGTTGAAGCAGCTTATTAACTTCCAGGTCGTAGTGGGGAACGGGAAGCTTGGGCAGCAATGCTCCAGTCCCCCCTTGTCCCCGGCCGCGGGAATTTGACCTGCGGAGCCAGCAACAAAGGTGACAGCTCGGTACCTGGACCGGCGGTCAGCAGAAAACACCAGTTCAGGACTCCTCTACCGCCAACCTCGGACAGGCTCTGAGTTGTCAGTCATGCCAGCCAGCGAAACCGCGCAGGCGACAGGATGGCGCAGATTCTTTCGCCCAAAAGGCTGGTATCTTCCGCGTTTGCGCAACGTATCAGCGAAATCCAAGAGGGGCGAGGATTGGGGGTCTCGATGCATGCCATCTAGCGTAGCAGAGCCGTCGAAAATAGGCCAAGATGCGGCAGCAATGCCCAATGAACGGGAGAAACCCCATCTCGCCATGCGCCCATGCGTCAGAAGTGTGGGGAGGTGAAAATAGATGCTGGGTGGGCTTGGGTATGCTTGGAGGTTGCAGTGCGCAAAAGCGCACTCAAAAATTTGTCGTAAACAATCTCGCATCCGAGTCAAGCCTATTCATCATGGACGGGATAGATCACGGAGGTTTAGGCATATTTGATACAACGATATTGAACTCCCAGCAGACTAGGTCGGTGTAGATGGACTCTTCATCATGAAAGATAGTCCCAAGACAACAATACACGCGGGTTGTAAGATTTAGCGTGTGGGCGGGCCGGTGCGAAGACCAGACAGATAGTTATGCCCAGGATCTCTAGGCCGGTCCGGAGGTGCTAGATTTGCTAAAGTTAGTTCAGGTACCTCGTAGACCCTCTTTGTCCTCTCCCGATCTGCTGGTAGCGTCTCCGATTCGTGAGGTGGCTGGCTCCAGGCTCGAGCCCAATGTTTCGATGCCATGCACTTCCGTCCGTTATCGCTTAGAGCTCAAGCTGTCAAGTCGGAAGCAAGGAAAGGGTACTTCGTAGAGGCTTTTTTACCCCCACCGAGTGGCAAAACAACTTCCGTCTATGTCGAAATGTTAGTGTACACTAGATGGAAGGAGATAGTTGCCACGCACATAGCTCTCTGCTTGTCCTGGTTAAGGTGGTGGGCAAGTGGTTGACAAAATAAAAGGCACTCATTACTTTCGCATTACTTTTTCTACCAGCAGAATTACCAGCAAAAGAGGAGTATTCCTTTTGTACCAATCAGCCCACTACCACCCAGTCATGTGACCCCCTGCTACTATCACATCCGACATCCGTACTACCATAGAATCCACCATCTGATTAATCGACTTCCTCTTCAATTCGCCTCCAACCTTCCAAAATCAAGGCCTTTAGGTAGAAGTACCAATAAACCTATTTTTTGAGGTGTTCTGTGGTGGACGTCTCCAAGGCCCATTGTTGTAATGGCTGTGGTTGTTGGGTAATAAGCTGATGGAAGATAGTGGAGCTGTTAGGCCCTCTGTTAGGTTGGTGGCTGTGGGAAGGCACGTGCCTCTTTTTT
>Ga0247760_1000685_pt1 | contig 35746 bp, 32 predicted proteins | sample UWRJL171409R4_FD_179936 | JGI IMG/M metagenome (GOLD analysis project Ga0247760, IMG submission 179936) | Plant litter microbial communities from Arlington Agricultural Research Station in Wisconsin, United States - UWRJ-L171-409R-4 | ecosystem: Environmental > Terrestrial > Plant litter >... | reverse complement strand
CGGGGGAGTATGCGGGGGAGTATGCGGGGGTTTTTGGCGGGAAGGGGAGTGGGAATGGTACCATGGAAACGGCGGTGGAGCTCAAGGCTGCGAAGGATGGGCCGGGACTGGTGATTGCGAAGATGGTTGTCAAGGGGAGGGATGTGCGCGCGGAGACGGCGAGGAAGGCGGGGATTGAGATTGGGAATTTAGACTGGAGGGTGTATCCGGCCATCAAGACGAAGGAGGCGCATCAGTTTGTGGCGGTGGTGCAGGATGTGAGTGCGCCGGTGGATGCGGGGACGCCAACTTGTATTACGTGGATGACGGTTGGGGAGTTGGGGGCTGGGGTGGTTGAGAGGGTGGTGTTTGGGCTTGATGGGACGGGGAGGGCGGTGAGTGTGGAGATTCCAGTGGAGGGGGTCGAGCTAGCTAGGGCATAGTTTTGGGGTTAGGGTTTATAGTGGTTGTTTTATTTCAGGTGAAGAGGGATACTTATTACCAGACATTTTGGTTAGAGTGGGCAGGGTTGTTGTTTAATGGTGGATGTATAATAGTACCTCCAGATGTACTGGGAGTCAATGACCCCTTGAAGTGTTCGGTGGAAGCTATTTTAGACGCATTATATCTCCCTGGGAAGTACTACAACTAGCGTATTTCACTCCTCTGCTCCTTTAATCCGGGCAGTTTCTCCAGAGGCAGCCCCATATGGGTGATCTCAACATGATCAACATACTCATAGTATGTCTCATCGCCCCCGCTAAACTCACGCAGGAGCAGCAAATGTTCTAGCCCGGCCAGCTTAGCCACAACCAGCCCTTGTGTTTCTTCTCCGCCCAAGTCATCTGTAATGCCAAAAAAACCTCTCTCGGTAAGTAACAAGTCTACATGCTTCAGTTGGCCCTCGATGCAATAGCAAACAAGCTCATCAAACCTATCCCCATACTCGTCCCGCTGCGCATCCCATCCTCTTGCAACGTCTCCAATGTCCTCGGGCATTCCCTCCAGTAGTGTGCTTTGGGCGCCGTCGGCCTGGCTGATATTCCAAAGGATAAATGAGATCTCCTTCTGGTGAGCTTCTCATACTCTTTTTCGCACTCTTTGGTTAGATTGGCTGTCAAGATATCCGCAGGTAGCCCGCCAAAACGCCGGGAGATACGAAACATAACCTGGTCTCATCTCTTGGGGAACGGCCAGCGGGTAGGCGGCAAATAGGTTGTTGCTTGTACCGTACCGGGAGGCTAACACATCCCCTAGAGCCTGCAGATTGGCGCAGCAAATGTCAGAGTCTGAGCGTGACGTGAACTTTGAGACAACCCTGTCGAAAAAAACAGCCATATGTAAACAGTGAAGTTTCCGTCGTAGTAACCGAACGTGCCCCTGCTAAACGCCATGCCCGCGAAAGTCGAGAGAAGTTTCCCTTGTACTTAATTCTTAAGCGGCGGCGCTGAGGCGTAATGGTCCAGTCTGGCACACACGAGGGAAGACCGGTGATTGTTTTATCCATCGGACGGCTCAGTGAGTCATCGACAAAGGATCCCGTGTCTACAGCAGATCCAGCCACAGCCTTTGCGACGAAGTGGCGCGCGGCTTTGGTGTATACCTCTTGGACGGTAGGGCCGTAGTCGGGGAGCAGGCCTTTCTTACTATAATTGGGGACAAACTCTAAAGCGGCATACACCTTGTCCCTCGGGTCTGTTGTGCTGAAAGGCGCCATGCAGGCAAGGGCGCTGTTGAGGTGCCAAACCCCGGATCTCACCCTCACAGCGCTAAGGTTGATGCCGATGCCGGGGCAAAACCGGCCGAATGGGCTTCTAAACGCACTGTTTTCTGCCAGGATCTTGTGAATCTCACCACCGAACACAAAGTGCCACCCGTCTCGTCCGCGATGCCAACAATGGACAATCAGATTCATAACCCAAAGTGTTTTTTGGAGCGTCGACCAGGGGCACTACTGGGATCCCCAAACAACAGCCCCATTGTCTCCGGCGAAGAGGACTTCCCGTAGGATCCACGCGTGGGTGAAGTAAGGACGGAGAAACAAGTTGGATAAACTAGCCGCATTCTTCCGGCCGTCATCCGGTCCGCGTGAAAGCTTGCGCAGCATCGACGTGAGAATGTCGCGCGTGTCGTCGTTGAGGTTGTCGTAGGCGCTGTTGAGACTCCAACCGGATCGCCTGCAGAGAGTCTCCCATGTCCTAGAGAAAACAGCTGCGGTACGCATGCCCGCCCTGGTATCCTGAGACGCTTTGCCGATCGCTATTATGACGGAGCTGGCTTCGCGAAAGATTCGTCCCATCATGGAAACCTGCTGGTTCCGCTCCAGCATGTCATCTTGGTTGATGCAAATCGCATCGATCCACAGCGTTCTGGTCTTGTCCCACAACCAGAGATGATGAAACGCATATTTTAGGTTAGGCGTTATCAACAGGTGCTGGCCGCCCTCACACTGGACGGGCATGGAGCCGGACCTCTCGCCCCATTCGTACGATAGTGCCTCATAAATCGGACTATCCTGCAGCAATACGTCGTGTATTCGGAGACACAAGACGTCGGTCGGCTCCCCCGGACATAATTCAACAAGCCGAATAGAGGAGTTTTTAAGGAGAGGGGAATATTGATAGATGTCTGACAATGTTTGCCCCACTGCCGGCGCGTTGGTATAGGTAGCGGATACTCGAGACAGGAGTCTGACGATCTCGCTGCGGCCAAATTCTTGGGCGAGACAGATTGCTGTTTGGTCATTATCATCGCGGGCATGCGGGTCTGCTTGGTGCTCCAGCAAATATCCTGACAACCATAGTCCGTCTTTTCTGGCTGGCCCAGAATAGTGGAGTGCGCCCTGTATCACCTCGGTGATTTGGGTCTGCCCCATGGGCGAGCAAGAGCCCGACCGTCGATTCGGAGCCAGGATGCTGTGGCACACAGAGCCGATTTTCTGTTAGGTCCATGGCAGCCGGAACTATATTTTGCGACTCCCCCGGCCCCAGCCTCAATCAGGAACTTTGCCGCCACGGTATTGCCCTGGGCCGAGGCTAAGAACAGCGCCGTTTCCCCGCTCTTATTGACGTGGTCTATATCAGCGCCCGCGTCAAGCAGAAGCTTCAGGCATGAAGGCATGATCGTCTCGGGCTTGTTTGCTATGACGTCGAATAAGGCCGTGTCACCATCGTTGTCGGCGTGGTTCACGTGGGCGCCATGGGCCAGCAGCTGCTGCAGTGCGGCAACACCTCCCTTGCGCGAAGCTGCGGCGTACATCAGGGGTGTGCACCCAAGTTCATCGGGGCCGTTCAAATTGGCGCCCCTCTCGAGCAGAAGTGCGAGGGCCCCCTTTCCCCCGGTGGCACCCCCGGCCGAGATGTCCAGAGCGGCTGCCAAGGACAGGGCAGTCATCCCTTCGGCATCGCAGGCATCGACGGCCGCTCTTTTTTCGAGCAAGACCTCCATAATGCCAGCTTGAGTGCTGGAGTCGGATAGCACGGCGTACATCAAGGGGGTACACCCCTCCTCGTTCTTCATATCAACGCTCTTGTGGTCCCGAACCAGTCGGCGCATCTCTGCCACGCTGGCTCGTTAGATGCCGCCACTTGATGAAGGAGGTCGTCGTCGTCGCTATCTTGATCATCGCCACTTTCATCGTCGCTATAGCCGTCACCGCAGTCGCTGCTATTCGGTGGTTTAGAAATAGGCGCAATCGTTTCTCCTTTTGCGCTGCTGTTCCGTGCTATCCGCTCGTCATCCTTCCAAGTCCGGCCACTGCGTAAGTCCGAGTCAAGCAAGATTTTTGCTAGCTCTGGCGATCATAAGTGCCTCGCCAAGGTCCTTCTCCTGATCGACTTCATGTTCCTCAACCACAGGTTTCCAGTGCTGCAAGAGAGCCCTGACGACGCCAACGTGTCTCCGGCGGGTCGCGCTTGCTAGGGGTCCTGGTGAACACGCACGGTCTATCGTGGCACCGCGCTTCAGCAGAAGAGCCACGGCCCCGCCTCTGCCCTTCCGCATAGCGGCACGGAGGGGTGTCCATCCCTGCTTATCCTCCCCATGGATGTCAGCCCGATGGTCAAGAGACACGCAACCACGGCCTGCCTCATTGCCACACCAGGCGACCCACCACAGCGCCGTATGACCACCTTCGTCTTCCTTGTGCACCTCGGCCTCTCCGGTCGCGAGAAGGAATCTGGTGATAGCCGCGTGGTTGTTTGCTGCTGCAAGGGCCAACGCCGAGAAGCCGCTATCGTCGTAGGAGTTGATGTCCACTCCCCTTGCGACCCAGCGCTTCACCTCGAGTAGGCGACCCCTCTCCGCTGCAGCGAGGAACGCGCCGACGAACCCTGGAGACGATGTCCCTTGCTGCATGTTTTGGCGCAATATCTCAACGAGAGTCCCATAGCCTCGTTTTATTGCCAAGTCCAGTGGTTTCAGCCCTTCCGTTCCTCGCTGCTGCCAGCAGTGGTGTATCACTGTCGGTGGTACCACTGTCTTCGATAGTCGGCTCCGCATCCAAAAGTGCCCTGATTGTTTCGATGCAGCCAAACCCGGCAGCAATGTGCAACACAGAGCACCCATGCTCGTCCCTAAGATGAAGGTTGGCTCCCATCCCGAGCAAGAGCTTCGTCATATCAGCGGTTTTTTTTCGCCGCGGCGACCCCAAGCAGCGTCATGCCGTCCTTTCCCCTTACTGTATTAATGGCGTTGATTGTGTTTGCACGGCATTCTCGGACTAGGTAACGCAGCATGGAGCAGAACCCATACTCTGCAGCTGTGTGCAACGCCGTCGACCCGTCTTTGTCCTCTACCATGGGATTCGCCCGCATCTACTCAACGAGAAACCTGACGCAGCCCCAACATCGATACGCGACTTCGGAAGTCAGCGTGTCAGTTGTGTTGAAGTTGGGTGAACCGACTTCGTAACCATCCTCTCGCATGCACTCTTTCGCCCTAACGTTTGCCGCCGCCTCGTGCCAGTGAACTTTTCTAGGCGTTACCCTCCCTCCCTTGCGCATCCGGTCCCTTCCTGCCGCCTTAGCTTCAGTTTGAACTTGAGAGTTCGGCGCCCCATGCTTGTCGTGTCGGGGCCGAATTGGAAGATGCAAGTAGGTAGTTGTCGGGGTATAAGGTAGCAGAAAAAAGCATAGGTGCTTTGCTGGGTCAATGCTGGGAATTGAGCGTCAATTGAACTTGGTGTGTTGCTCCTACAGAGTCCAAGATGCTCGAGATCTAAGTGAGGGAAGGAGCAAGAGCTCGGCAGCGCTTTCGTTAGCCGCGCGCGTCTTTTCACCACCCCGGGCCTCGACCAGTGCCGAGGGAAAGCCGAGCAAACTATCACTGGAGAAGAAGCGAAGAATTAAACATTAATTATGACCAGGAACCGAGGCTACTTCCCGTTTAGCGGGAAAAACAAAGTGCTTTGTATTCCAATTGCATTCCTCTCCAACTTCTCGAGTGCTTTCCCTTTCCCCTCTTCCATTTTTGCAAGCTGCGCGGGCCCATCCTGCTCTTTGCCTCAAACATTGGCTGCAGCATCCCCAGTCGTAGTGGCTGTAGGGCCCGTGGCAGTTGCTGCCGCTGGAGTGGGGGCCGTGGCCGCAGTAGGTACCGCCTCCCTCGAGACCACACCACCCGTCCCAGCACCTGTTCCAGCACCCGTTCCGGTAGCTGCAGCTGCCTTGCGGCGCCTTCCGAAAATGCGACGCCGGCTTTAGCGAGTTAGCGTTTGCGCCACCATGAATGACATTGGGAAAAATACTGACCGGAACAGCACGCGCCTCTTCTCGCGGATCTCTCCATGCTCAATCGTCCAGTAGATGCCCTGCGCCTGTCAGCCAATAGTTCTACCTCAGAACCCATGGATAGGTATTCCCAACTCACCAAGAAGAAGCTGATCAAATAGATAAAACTAGCCACGAACGAAAACGCCAAGACCGTCCGCCACGCCGAGCACCCCGTCCAGTTGACATTGATGCCCAGCGAGCCGACCGTGTACCAGCGGCCCCAGTAGTAACCCCAGTACGTAACATACCAGTCCGAATTGCACGTATTGATCCCCGTCAACTAGAACACACTTGTCAGCAATCATATTATCTCCCTTTTCCCTTCCCACTCAAACCCATGTCCCAAAACAGGAGCGCACTCACCGTCTCCAACAAACAAAAAACAACCAACCACGCCACGAAAAAGAAGAAGTCAATCGGGAAAAACCAAAACACATAGCCCAACGGCGGCATGAAGAACAGCGCATGCAGGACCGTCAGCGCCGCAATCACCGTCGCGAAGACGAGACGGCCATTGGGATCGTCCACGCCGGCTTGGCCGATGAGATAGAAGGCGCGGCCGAGGAGGCCCAGGACGATGGCGCCGCAGGTGAGTTCGCCAAGGCGGAGGAAGATGGAGACGAAGCGGGAGGCGGTGCCGGTTGTTTGGATCATGTTTGCGAGTGTTGGGATCGGTTGGGTTTGGTTTGTGATGTCAGGGATGCGAGATGTTCTCTTGGTGAGGAACGGGGGGTGGGATAACATTGTGGAGGCAGGTTAAAATTTGGGCGGGTTGGGACAAAGGAGTGGGATTTGCCCGTAGTTGCGTATTGTTGGTGTTGGCGACATGCCGGAACGGGAAAGCGATTCACGGATGCGGTGCGGGTGGCCCGAGCGGCCGGGAATGTTGTGTGACGGAAAAGGGAATTATCTCGCTTAGCGCCTACGAGCATTCCAGAGGGGTTGAGAGTTGGGCAATACGTCATGACGCCTGACATGGATGCCTTTGATATTGAGGTCCGAGGTCGGAGTGTTGAAGCCGGAACAGGTCCTATGCTCGAGGCACTTTGTCGGCACTTGGGGGTGAAAGTTGATTAGTTCGACGACGACCGAGAAGATGAGATGGAGGTCCCAACCATAGTTAGCAGTAAAGAAAAGCTGAGAAAGAGGAGAACAAAAGCTGTGATCATAAAACCTAGAAACGCATCATGATGTAGGGGGATAACCCCTTGTGAAAGAGCGCCAAACGAAAGATCCCGCCAGTCATACTTATTTAACTACAAAACCCAAAAGGGGAACTGCCGGTGGGGAGCTGCTACACATTAATGAGGGAAGGTGGGAACTTGAAGGTGGTTGAAAGCGGAGTGGGTGAGAAGCGGGTTGTTACGTAGGGAGGCGAGTGGGGCTACTAAGTATACGCAGGCTGCTGGGATGGTGTGGATGAGGTGAAGGTACCTTAGGTAAACATAGGGGGGTGACAATGGCTTTTGGATGGGTGGAAAGGATGGTGGAGGCGCCGCTGTGTAAGCATTTCGGGATTGAGGTTGAGGTTGGGGAGAGGGGTGGGGATGAGGATGATGGGGGTGAGGAGGAAAGGGAAAATGAAAAGGAGGAGGATGATGATGATGATAAAGTTGCTCTTGTGGGCGCCAGGAAAAGGAGGAAGAAGAACGCAAAGCGGAGGGCCTGAGTTATGATCACAAAACCTAGAAATGTATTATGATGTAACGGGACAACCCCTCGCGAAAGGGTGCCAAAACGAACGATCCTGTCAGTCCCGACTTAAAGCCGGTTATTTACATGCCCCAAGCCACCCCTGTATCCGTACCCGTCCCCAATCAATCATCAAACCCCTCGCTATCCTGCTCTGAATGCTTTTTCCCGTCTGCCAGCGGAAAACACTCGTGGTATTTCCGCAATCATAGTAGTAAAAACCTGATGCTTTTTCTCTAGCACTTGCGCCACAAAGCGCGGAAGACAACGTGTACATTTCCGTCGAAAGAGTCAACCTACCCATGGATATCAGCCAAGTCGTTTTTTGAGTTACCAGACACCGCCCTACTCCTCAGAGGAAGGGTTGCAGCGGCGCCAGATGGTTTTGATTTTGATGGGGGCGCTCACAGTCATGAGGCCCTTGTAGGGGCTGGTAACCGGCGTGATGCGGACCTCAGAGTTGACGTTGAGGATGGCAGTCTGGCCGCACTTGGAGTAGCTCTCGATGCCGACACCGGCGAGCATATTGTAGTTGTCCTCGTAGGGCGCGACAATGTTCTTCTGGAAGACAACCTCCTGGGAGCTGTCGCCCGAGAAGGTGTAGCCAGCACGGCACACTCCGGTCTGGCCCGTGGTGAGCGAGGCGTAGCCCTGGAAGCGGGTCTCGATGATGGAGAGCCTGGGAGATGTTATTAGTACTGAAAATACTCATTGCGGAATTATTGGGTACGGTAGGGATGGGAAAAGAAAGCTCACTGGAAGCCGGCGGGGAACTTGAGGTTGATGCTCATGCGGCAGTTCTTGCGGGCATCGGCGGGCAGGTTGCCGGGGCCAACCGAGGCGGTGTACTGGTCGAAGGCGACATCGAAGATGGTGCCAGTGGCGTCAAGGGTGACCGAGGCGGTGCCGGCAGGGCAGCCAGTTCCGATGGCAGTGATGCTGAGGATCTTGACGTCCTGGGGATCGGGAGTCGGGGCAGCCGGGATGGCAAGAGCCGGCATGGCGGCGGCGCCCGAGGCGAGGAAAGAGGCAATGGCGAAGAAACGCATCTTGAAGGTCGGTTGGGGGTTGGTGGGTTGGGTGGTGGGTGAGAGTGGAAGGTGAGGAGTGAAGTGAAGAGTGAAGAGGTGTTGAGGCTGAGAAGATGATGATGAGGATGAAGAAAAAAGAGATGATAACTCGAGACCATGATGGCTTCTTTATACCATATGATCTCAGGCTGTCGTCGATGTCGTGGTCCCAGAATAGCATCACGGTGGACCTGGTATCCGGAGACATCCCTCTGCTCCATCCCCTTTCGAGGTCCTCGGAGACCGCATGGCGGGCCGTGGACAAAACGACGTTAGACGTTGGAGCTAAGTCACGATGCTTGGGCCACTGACGTGCAACCTTCCCCTCATACCACCCCATCGACCACCGTGGAACCTCTGGCCCGCCATCCACTGCTACTGTGTTGCGCCAATCGCCACTACTTGTCGACAGCTGGGAGCTAGCATCACAGCGTTAATGTCCGAGGAGTGTTGGCGGGGAAAACATCCGATTGTTGGCTGGCCGTTCGTGACTGGTCAGTCATGCTCAGGTATCATGTTGGGCATCTGAACACGTGCAGGTCAGCAAAAGTCCCTGGCTTCTTCCCTTCACTGTCTCGTATCTGCGCAGCCACTCATAACCGACAACAAGCGTGGCCATCGTGATAGGCGATGTCCTGAATCAGGGCCGAGGCTTGATGTCTGGTGACTTGGGTCGCATGCAACGCTGTATCCCCAGGGCTCGAAAGCTAACAATTTTGATTACACGTAGCTACGTTTGTTTATTCTCCCGCTGTCTGGATGTGCTTAGTGGTGTACATGCCTAATTCAGGAGTCTTGACTACCACAGCGCTGTGCAGCCCCTGTGCGAAGCTCTTTTGCAATATATTCTGCAGTAACTTGCGGGTTAGCGAGATGTCGAAGTATGAAGATGGCCCTTCGGCGACACAGCACCGACATGACGACGTAGTCGCCTCATGCGAACCAGGAAACCCACGCGCCGTTGCACATTCGACACACCGTTCCGCTTCTGGAACAGTCGGTAATGCTACCTATAAACCACCGTGCTATGCATTACTTACCCAAATCCCAGGCGAAATAATACTACCCCAAATTTGAGGTGGGCCCCATCGCCCCGAATCTTGGTTAGATGCGACCTTCCGTGCCACTCGCCCAGCTTAACCCCAAAACAGCGGAGCTACCACCGAAAGAGCCGCCCTCAGCTCTGACCATCTCACCACGGTCCCGTCGGCAGACGCTGCGACTGGACCGCGACCCACAAACGCGGCGCTCTCCGGCTTCCACTCCATGCCAACCGTTCCATCCAATCCAGGCACCGATCTCAGTCGCAGATCAGCCAGTGGCCCAAACACACGACATTCAACCACCATCAAAACAGGAAGGACGCGTCTCGTGCACGTTTTTTGCAGTCACCTTCTCTGAATCCCATTAAAAAAAATCCCGCAGTCGCTTCCACCTCGTGATGCGCCAGCAGTAGGGCCTTTTTTCTTTTCTTTTCAGCTCCGGCGGATTGCACAGGTCAGGTCCAGCTGTGGTTCGGTTCGCCTCCAGGTTACGTCGCATCGCTTGGCTCCCAAGGGTCCAGGCTCAAAGACTTTCAATATCAGCGGATAAATCGCCCGTAGTCTTGGCGGGGTACGAACCCTCCGTCGTTCCCGGTTCGCACCAAGCTGGGCTACCTTACCAACATGCCGCAACAGTGGCGTTGGAACACAACGTGCCGTTCCTCGCGAACGGAGGTCCTTTTCTGGCGGCGGCGCTGCTGCAGCGGGTTGCATTCTCCGACCCCGTTTTCTCAACTCAGTTGATCCGCTAGGCCGTCCCTTTGTGGAGATGGCAACATCACATTCCAGACTCTTTGTAAAGTAAGGTAGTGGTCCAATCCACAATCTCGCCAAACATTCCGCGGCTGGGATCGATGCGACTCGCCGGAACGAATGGGACCGCCAGCCGGCGGTGCACCGCGCGACAGTGGATGGCGACTTAATTAAAATCGCAATAACCTAAATCTGCTGTTGTGCTGCGCGCCGCCGTGGGAGTGGTCAGGAGATGGCACTGGGGAACCCGGTTGGGGGGAGGAGAGGGCGAAATGAAGCTCAATGGGTGCTGTAGCATTAATTGCGATGGAGAGAGCGAGGTTAAATATAGCGTGGTGTGGTAGTGGAATAGAGGGCAACGTGGTTGGCAGGTTTGTGATGGGGTGAGCGTGTCGCGATGCTTCCTGTGGTGGCGAGGCGGATACGGCGACGGCTGCGCTGTTGTGATGTCGCCTCCTGTTCTTGTGTGTCGTGGTGATGTCGAGCTCCTGGTTTTGTTCATGGTGGGAGCATCCCCTCGTTCCTATATGCTCTGGCATTACTTCTTCTCCAGTTTGCTCCAGGTTTTCATTTTCTTTTCATCACACTCCACATGTGCAAGTGAACAGACCATGGGAGCAAACCAAAGTGTAGGTAATTACCTATTGTCCGACTTCAGGTTACTGGGAGCCCTCTCTTTTCCTTTCCATCTCAACTGCCGAACCCTCATCAAAATCAGACCCACCCGTCATCTCAATTGAAATCCCCATGACTCCTTCACCTGATTGCCTCCGAGGTGTTCTCGACTCGAAGTCATCACCAAGCCCAGCGGCGGCTGTCTTGGGCCACCGGCAACCGTAACATGAATGCATCTTCCCAATGATACAAGCACCTGCAGCTGTACCACAGAGTCGCCGAGCTTACCTACCTGACCCAGATCCATGTATACGTGCAGAACATATGCAATAACAGAGCCAATAAGAGAGACACCAGCTCCCAGTGCAGCGGTTTCGCATTGGTGTTGCGGTTTTGGGCTGAGCGCTTACCACCTTCCACATCCGGGTCTTGTCCCGACTACTTGTCCTTTGCGATCCGCAAATAATAAACTACAAATCGCAGGTCGTTTGTGGTGGCCGAGGTGAGGGGAAGCGATGAAATGGGCAGGAGATGGTTTGCATCGAGGTTTTGTGCACGTAAATGCCCAGTGTCCAGCAATGATTAGAGGCCTTCAGGGTGCATTTAGCTCGTCCATGTATTTGACAATAACGTTTTCCCCACGAGCACTGGGAATAAAGATCTGGACCCAGGCGTGGTAAAACACAATCGTAATTCCTGAGGAAAGCGACCAGACTACGCTGTTGTGTCTGTATTGAGGTGGGTATTCAGGTACATCACAAGTATTACTGCCGGGTCCATCGCCATGCACTGGTCGGATGATACCGTCCGGGTTCACAGACACAGCAGCTATTATTTACGTATGAGTTAAGTAAAATACGTATTTGGGCAGTGATCTACGCAGCTCCATGGCATATATAGATTGACGTCAACCTTGGTTGACTGAACCGTTGAGATTCGTGCTGTGAGCCATGCCAGCCATTCGACCCGGTGCTGTGATAGTGTCCCCACAGGCGTGAAAACTCAAGTCGCCGTGTATTCAAGTACGCCCATGTTGGCACTCGGAACTGGGAATTGTATTGCTGGTAAGATTACTAAGAGTTCCAGTACGGTCCTGTTGTGTAAAAGAACATTCCTCAAGTTGGTTGATATACAAACCCATAGATGAGATGGGTTTGCGCGCATGTCAAATTCGACATACAGCATAATAAACCAATCAATTAAAGGTGTGGAAAGAATGGAATCAATTGGGATTGAAACGGTGAAGGTATAGTGGAGTGTGTTGGGGTATTCTGAAGTAGCAGTGTGTACATTATAAGGTGGTTATCATGACCCCTGGTTGGGAAGACCCCCTTTAACCTAACGTTCGATATAATGGTAAAGACCATGTTAGCCTCGGCTTCCGTTCGGCTGGCGTGGGCTTCGAACAAACTCCCGGAGTTCTGCTTGAGATTGATCGTGTTTTGAAGCTGAACCCGTGTTAGGTATTCTTAGTCTCTCTCTCTCTCTCAGCGACGCATAAGGGGGACGGAGTAGACAATGGCATACCGATTCCGAGATTTCGTTGGCCTCAGCAATCATGCCCTTCACCGTGGTGCTGTACTTGAGCATCATGCGCTTCGTCCGTCTGTACCAGTATCGCTCGTCCCAAGTGACGGGGAAGGGAGAGTCTGTCGCCGCCTCTTTGTCGGGTAATTTAGTGTCCTTCTGTGTGTCCTCGTTCCATTCGTCGTCTTCATCTTGATCTTGCTCCTGGTTGTTCTTGGTTTTCTTCACATTCCCGCATTCATCCGTCAGCCTCTCGCGGAATAGGGCGTCGTAGAGCTGGAAGTCCGCAAGCGCGTCGAGGATGCTGCACTGTTCCTAGTACACTCGGGAGATCATGCTCAGTTCGTCAAGGAGGTCCCGGACCTGCCGCACGATTTTGAACTCCTTGTTGAGTGCAAAGATTTCTTCCTGATCCTTGGTCGCCTGTTCCCAGATCGGCCCGCCTTTGTTGAGCTTGGCGAGGTGCTGGAATCGTTTCGTTTGCTCGTTGTTCAACTTGCTGATTGCGTTGCGGAAGATTTCGTGGAAACGGATTGTGCGGTTGAGAGTGCTAGAGTAGTTGAAGAAGAATCCAGAAATTTCGTTGAGGATGAGATGGATGAGATCATATCTGCTGCGGATTTCCTTGATTTTTTGGCGAAGGGTCCATTGAATGATCTTGTCAAGGATGTTGCATTGAAAGGTGGGATCTCGCACCCACCGTCAATCAAAGCATGTTATGACGGTGTCTGCTTTACTGTTAATATCGCATGAGGGAGTTTGCGAGAGTCTGGGGGAGGCACTTACCATCTCCCAGCAACCATAGCCAAAGCTGATCGACCACCAAAACAGCCCTAGACCCTTTCTTCTTTTTTTCAGGGCCGAACTTGGAGACAATCTGGTCACTATCTCGTACCTGACTGGTATCGCAGGTGGTCGAGTAGTACCACTGGTCAAGCGTCCTTCGAAGGTGGAGTGGTTTGGTTTTATGCAGCAGCTGTTTGGCCATCAAGTGGACGTAAAATCGCTTGTCCTCATATGCTAGGTCAGTACAAGAGCCTGTGGCCAAGTCTTCTACTTCCGGTGGGGTATTGGTATTGTCTGGGTCGAACCCCTTCATCCCTCTCGATACAGCGGTTGCGCCATCGTAAGACATCTTCTGTCCCCCAGTGCAAAAAGGGGACCTGCGGATACTAAATCAGCAACTCTATGGAAAAGCAGAAAAAGAGTAGGAGAACAAACATAAATTGCCATACTCGCTCCACGGTGAACGAACCTGCTCTTCCCAGCTTCCGCTTCATCTATCAATGCCTCTGACTTGAGATGCTTCTTGGTTATGAGAAGCCGGGTCAGCTCGGGAAGCGACAGAGGGCAATTGGGTCACTTCGTTGATGACGATAAGATGCTTGACCACTGGAATTAATGTGTTTGGCACTTTAGCTGCATGTAGTTAGCACAAAGACACTCGCCAGGTAGTATTTGATCAGTGGTTCGAGACCAAGCGAGGCCGTTGAAGGCACCAGAGGCAACGGCATGTGTGAGAATGGGTGCGCCCGGCGCCTCATTACGATCACTCGTAGTTCGTCTAAATTTGTAACGGCCTGTTCCGCTTATGTCTGGCTTGCCCATGGCTGGCGCTACAGTAGCTCAATTGCGCCGCTGACCCCCGCAGAGGGTCTTGTTCTTCGGCAGGGATTGGGACCTTTGGAGAACCAAGTCCTGCCTTTGCAAACTCATCAGCATCATCACTCGAATTCCGCAAATCCTTCTAGCTATCAGAATTCGCTGTGGCGCATAAGATGTCGTGGGCAGAGACGCATCAGTGCGGGGTTGTGCAAGACACAGGCTGTCCATTTGTCGAGCATTCGTGATAAGGATTGCGTTCTTTCTTCACAACTGCCTGGCCAATCATTTGCGGCTGATGACTAGCAGGGCGACGAGGCATCTTCGGAGGCTCCCCTGAACCGCCACAATCATGGTTCCCCGCAATCGATCCAGCTCATCTTAGCTCAGCTCCAACATCGATAAACCACGTCACCATCACTCATGAGCCCTCGGGCATGCGCAGTACGGGATGGCCGATCCTCTCAGCATCGCGGCGTCCATCGCCGGCTTGCTAACCATCACTACCCGCATTTACTCCACTGTCAAGGACTTTGCCTCCTCACTTGCTGACGCACCAAAGTCAGCTCTGTCGTTGCTCCAGACCATCGAGGATATGAAACTCACCCTCGTCCTGTTCAAGGATCTGATGAATGAGCTTTCAACCCTCCCGCCAGAGAAAAAGGCAATGATACGGCTCGATCATATCGCAATCACTTTTACGCATTGCATAGCCACTCTGTCTGAATTAGAATCCATGGTGCTGGTTGACAATCTTTCTGGGGTTTGGGACCGCCTACGCTGGACCCTGAAGGAAGATAAGCTCACGGCGCTGCTCCCTCGTCTGGAATCGCAAAAGTCCTCCTTGTCGTTGATGGTTTCGGTACTGTGATGGTGAGGCAACGAATTCTACACACTGGAAAGCTATGTTTGCTTACACTGCAATTCAGCAAATTGGAGATCGATGCTCTTGACGACCGCGAGAGATTGTTCGATGTAGTGGACACGATTGTGCAACAAAATCGGGAAATATCTCACCGGCTACAAAGCCTCGAATCTATCTATGCACAACATTTCAAGCTCGGCACCGCAAATACCGATGACGATACCCTCACAATACGGCCACGAGGCATGTCACCCACTACCAACGGCAAAGGGCCCCGCGTTGGGGAGGTTTCCCTTCTTGCTAACCCTTTAACGCGTGACTTCGAGATCGTCTTGTGCAAATCGCCAGTATACACCCGTCTCGATGAGGGCAACGAGGTCGACCGCTCCTGCAAATGTTCAACAATCATAACTACGGAGTCGAGCATCTTGTCCATGATTAGCCTAAACGACATCTCCATTACCTCCGTTTTTCGTCTTCCAATAACGCTGAGGGAGATATCGGTTGATAGGGATGATTCGTCTCTTGGAATGGCTCCAAGTGTGCCGCGAGTCTATCAGGCAGCACCACGTGACCCGATCAAGTAAGTCCGCATGCTTATTGACACCCTGTATAATGCTCAACATGCTTACCGTGTCATGCTAATCATATCAATTCTCTGTTGCAGAGTGGTGATGGTCGGTGGTTATCGGCCAGCTTGGGGGTGTTATGACGACAAATTGAAAAACTTGCAGTCGCTATTCATCTCCTCATGCTGCGGAGGCAGTTCAGGACCTTTCGCTCTCGAGGACTGGGATGATGGTGGAGTTACAGTCAAGTGAGTCACTGCTAGTCATATTCCACGTCATTCTAGTGGCACGACAAATATGTTTGGTGTCTTGAACTGACTTGAGACAGAATTGGGCATGAGATATACCCCATTCATTTGTGTAATACCACTCGCTTTGGTATTCATCACTTCTCGAGCCCAAGGACTGACGTTTTCTTGATCCTCTTCGTGGTCGGGTCTGATGACAGCTACAAGGAGGCGGAAAGAGCAGCGACCGAGACCACCAGTCACCGCGCGAAGTTCGGCTCGATTCTTTTCATCGTAGGGATCAAGACCCACGTGGCCAACTCGGAGTATGGTGCAGAATGCACCACGGAAGAATCCGGTAGTAATCTTGCTAGTAGGCTCGACGCAAAGGGCTATCTTGGGTTTGACGTTGATGAGGGTCCTGAAAGCGCACACTACGTGCTTCGCAAGGTATGTCTGAAAAAGGGCTTCCCTAGCTTCGATTCATCGCTGGGCTGCTGGTTCTATGTGTGACACTTTCGTCGCTGGCATTACGGCATCTAACTGACCGAATCCAGGTGATAGCAGGAATCCCTCGGCGCAGACTGGTGACACCGCCACCAGAACCTCTACCAAGCCTAGGGCTTGTGAGGGTCCGGGGCTTCCGGTCATTCGGTGACATAAGACAAGAGAGGTATGAAGCAAGTGACCCAGAGTAGCATCTAGTGAAGCGAAATGCAGATCCTGTCTTCCAGAGCGAACTGGGGATGGTATTTAACATCACCGGCCCCTACTGGCTAGCCCACTAGGCGTGATACAAAATGACAGGCCCTGAGATGTTAGAAAAAGGCTATAGCAGCGAACTTTTTTTTTTCTTTGTCAAGACACTGCTGTCCTTAGCTGGGCTGACTTCCCAAGGTAAATCTGACATAAGACGGCATAGTGAAGAATGAGTAAGCAACAAACCAATCAAGTATTTTCGCATTGGACAGAAATCAACGAGCCGAGGCCCATTTGTGAGCGAAGGCATCAATAACGTTGCAGTTAACGCCGGCATCTCCCGCTCGGCCATTGGCAAAACTCCAATCACTCATGGCGGCATATTGGCCGCGTGTTGCGCCTCATTAGGTACTGATAGCGATACGGCAATATTCGCGATATTCCATAGAACTACATAAAGCATGCCTCCAGCGCATTCCAACAGGTGGTAGTTCCATGAAATTTATTCTCAAAAGTTACCACCACCGTAATACGTTAGAATTGGTATCATGTTCTCTCACGTCCAGGCCACGGCCGCCGTCGCCGGTAGCATCACACACGCCGTCTACTTCATCCACGGGTACCACGACGCATCGGCAGCGCGCATCTTCCTCTTCTACCTCCTGGCGGACGTGACATTAGTCTCCCTTGCGGTCCGAGAATATGGCCTTTTCCAAGGTGCGGCGACGACAGCGACGTTGTCGCTGTGGTACTTCAGCGGCTTGTTCCTCAGCATCGCCGGGTACCGACTCTTCTTCCACCCACTTCGCAAGTTCCCAGGCCCCGTCGTCGCCAAGCTATCCAAGACGATATACGGGCCGTATATGAACCGCAGCGGAAAGATGCACTTGGAGCAAGACAAGATGCACCAGAAGTACGGCGACTTTATACGCACAGGACCCAATGAGCTGTGCATCTTCTCGCCCAGTGCCCACAACAAAATCCACGGGCCGCACTCGCAATGCTCGAAAGCGGGAACAGCCTACGAGGCGCTGCTATTTAATGGCGAACCGAATCTCGACTCGATGGTGGACCACGAAACACACCGCTGGCGGCGCCAGATCTGGGACAAGGCATTGGCCAGCACCACAGCCCTCAACCAGTACGAGCCCACCGTCCGCCGCGTTGTGCACGAATGGCTGGCCAAGATCAAGGGCAACGCCACGCTGGACACGTCCCTCTTCTCCGTGCTCATCGGCATGGAGGTGGGCGGCCAGGTAGGCTACTCCAAAGAGCTCGGCGTGGTCAAGGCTGGGAAGCAAAACACGCTGCAGCACCTCCTCGAGCAACTCTTCGGCGGCGTCAGCGCATTGGGGCATCTCGCCTGGCCCATTTTCCTCGTCCAAGGGCTTGGCTACAAGGGCGATCTGGGCCGATTCGAGCAGGCTGTGATTGCCATGACGGAGGAGAAAGAGAAGTCGGGCGGGCACGACATCATGCAGCACCTCCTCGACGACCACTACGCCCCCAAGCCCAAGTTCTTCACCAACCAAAACATGCTGTACGCCGACGCCGAGCTCATCCTCACGGCCAGCACCGAGACGGTCGGCGCGACCATGTCCTACGCCTTTTACCACCTCGCGCAGAATGCCCATGTGCGGAAACAGCTCCGCGAGGAGCTGCTCCCCCTATTCGGCAAGACGATCCCCGGGGAGTTTGCCGCGCAGGGCCTGGGCGACAAGAGCGCGAGCTACCTGAGCGCCGTCATCAACGAGACACTGCGGCTGCACAATCCCACGCTCAACGAAATCCAGAGAACAACGCCGCCGCAGGGGCTGGACGTTGACGGCGTCCACGTCCCGGGGGACGTTGTTGTGTCTGTCTCGGTGTATTCCATGAACCGAAGCGAGCGGTGTTTCAAGCAGGCCCAAGAGTTTATCCCCGAGCGGTGGACGACTCGGCAGGAGCTTATTGTCGACCGTGGGGCGTTTTACCCCTTTCTCGAGGGTAGGTTGCTGCCCCTGCGATCCCTCCCTGTGCTGTGATGTGCTGACGTGGTTCTCGGAATCCACCATCTAGGTGCGTATAGCTGTCCTGGTAAGCGGTTAGCGCTCATGACTGCTAAAATGGTGCTTGCGTACACGGTATACTACTACGACTTTGGCTTTGCCCCCGGGGAGGACGGCTCGGCTATCCTCGAGGATGAGCGTGACAAGGTTTTACTGCGCGCCGGGCCCTTGGAGTGCGAGTTTCGGAGGCGGGACCTATCTCCTTGATTGGTTCAGCCATTGGTACAAGTCGCGAAAGGGAAGCGAGGGAGGTAAGGTAATGATGGGGCATTATTTACATGACATTGAATCATTTGCAAATTGTCAGCCTCTCTGAAGCTGGCACCTCTTGCCCTCGGGGATGCCACGCACATAGCACTCGCCTATATGATGATAATTGCTGCTGGCTTTCTGGCCTTCCGTTGGCCAAAGAGACGAACTACATTCAGTTCGAGCCCCGAAGAAGCCCCGAACACATATTCTACCGGATCTATAGCTATCGATTGAGTAGAGCGAGAAACAGAGCCAGACACCCAGCAAGCTTCGAGGTGTACGTAGGTAGTCGGTCTCTAATAAAGAATTGAGCCTCATCTAGAGATGGCTAGGCTAAAATCAGGCTCGCTTCACCCTCGGCTCACTGTGGTCACCCCCAGCTCACCCTACCACGAAATTATCAACTTCACGTGACGAGGACAGGTTTTGGGCCAGATGGGGGCGGCCTATTTCTGCCCCCCCGCGGAAAAAGAGGGCGACGAAATAGACTCGGTAGCTAGCGTATTCACTCTCTGTTTTGAGGTTCTGCTTGTCAGGGTCTATGGCCCCGTCACAAGCAGTAAGCAGTATGGTGGTTATATTGTAGCTGCACGAAGGGTACAAGACGACTACGAACGTACGCTCCGCAGACTAGAGAGCGGTGTTATGACCCGAGCTTCACCCTCACGACGACCAAAGCTCTGAGCATGGGTCTCTATCTGAGGTACAGGTAAAGCTGTGACACGACCTTAACGGAGCCTTTGATAGGATAATTACTGTCGCCTCAAGTCAAGACCTAAGGTAGAGAGAATCTCTATTATACGGAGCTTCGGACCATCCTACCCGTGGTTCGAGAACTGTAGGTCGGCGTGTAGCTTGGGGTAGGATCTCGTGTGGGTACTGAGCTTCGAACCGTCCTACCCGGGGTTCGAGAACTGCCGCTCGGAGTGTAGCCTCTCGTGTGACTTTCTCCGGCACAAATATTGCCAACCCACTCATAACCTTCGATACACCTGTCGCCAGATCCATCTCCAGTAGAGGTAGTCCGAACATGCACTGCTGATGGTGGGGAAGGGCCGGGAAATGCTAAGCGCTATGGCTTTTGACATCAGCCAACGAATATGGTAGATGAACGGGTTCTAAACAGGTAGAAAAGGGGGAAACTTGCAGGTAACGACTGCGGTGGTCCTTACAGAAGCGTTTGTATGAGGTCCGGAATTACCACCCGATAAGTAACGGGTATTCGTCCTATTCGAAGCGCAACTAATGGAGACCGCAAACAAAATAACGGTATAGATGAGGAGCAGCAGGAGCAGCAGAAACAAGAATGCGCAGGCAGCCTTGGTCAGACCGCAAAGATCCTTGCTCGAGCCGCGGATAAAGAGCCATAGGAACGGCTCCTAGTTAGTTGTCAACTGCTCAAAAGATAACCGGGTGTTAATCACAATATACGAGGTGTGCCACCAGGGAAAGCAGGCATACATACCTCGGCGCTACAACTAAGGGTCCGAAACTTGAGGGCCAGGCACGAAACTGCTGCCAGAGCAAAAATGATGTTTAAGACGGTAGATATCAAGCTAAGAGCTGGTATAGCAATAAAAATCAAAGACAGTAATTAAAGAAAAGAAGGAGATGAAGAAGGGGAATGAGACTCCGGCCCTGCAAGTGTTTTCAGCATCTATTCCGGCTCCCTCACCCTTTAAAGACATTAATTTCAGTAATCTTACAGTTAAAGAGCTTGTAAAGCAATCGCTACACCTTACTGAAATATAACGCCTCTTAGGCCTAAAAAACTACCAATAGTGGTTTCAGGCCATCTCGATCTAGTTCTAAGCCCTGCAGGTTCCAGAATTTCTAAATAATTTAAAGGCTATTAGCAGCCAGCTTAGCGATTCACAAAAGGCAGCATTACTTTTTACACTCCACAACACCCTAAAGGACGGCCCTCTTTCCACCATCACCTTTAAAATCGACCTTATAATAACTTTGTTACTACTGAGTGCCCTGCAGGCTCCCTATACCCACCAGTTAAATCTTTTAGAACCCTAAAGGGTTTTAGAGAATTCCAATCCACTCTAGGGCCCCGTGGGACACCTGGAGTGTTAAGAACCTACTAGAATTCAGGAGAGTGGAACTCCCTGAATCCAGTAAGGCTATTACCTTATAGAACTAATTAAAACACTGTAGTGGCCACGTCAGCCACTACGTTAACAGAACCATATAGAATGGTTTAGAACAGTACTATTCCATTATTATATTAGTTAGTTCCACTTTATAAAAATGTTAGAAAGAAAGGGGTTCTAGCCAGAGGCCAGAACTGTTAGAAAAGAAGAGTCTGGAAACCACCAGAATAATAGATTTGTAACTATTGCCACAGGCGCGTAATTATAGCCGCGCGGCTTTGCTACACGGCTTGCCACTATTCACAGCTATAAGGAAGTGTAACGACCCTACAGGCCGTCACCTAGGCCGGGGCGGCCTGACGGATCCTCCGCAGAAGGAGCAGTGTAGGAGGACGGTGTGCACTGTCCTGTGCACTGGGCTAAGGGTGTAAAGACCCGAAGCCCTTATAACTAGTAAGAAAGAGCTTAGTGACCCACAGGGACTGTTAACATTAAGCACCGTTTAGTTAACTGCTTAGCCGTAACTATATAATATGTCGCTAAGTACAGTAAACTAAGTAAAGTATAGAGGTACCTCTTAATTAACTAGTATAAGGTAGTTATTATTATAACTATAATAGATGTAAAGGACTTTTAGTTCCTTATATTAGTATTTAATTATTTATTTATATCTTACAATTCAGACTCACCTCTATGTATTATAGTAATAACAACCTACAGTAATATTAAACCCCCCCGTCTAAGAGTGTTAGCTTAATAAGCCGTCTTTAGAACGCCCCTTAACTGTTAACGTCCTGTTATACGTTTTATCTTAACCTGTACCAATCCTTTTAATGCTTATATTAGGTGTAAGTTGTAATATAATACTAGCGTTACAGTTTTAAACGCTATTTATTAAACTTTTAAACATCCTCTTCCTCTCCTTACTATATTAGTCCTACCTCCTCCTTACAATCTGTTAACCGGATATAACGATCTTTCTAACGATGTTAAGGTACTTAACGTTACTCTTACCAAACAGGAGGTAAAGACTAGTAACGAGGATAAGCTCTCCCGCGTAGAGTTTACTAAAGCCTTTCGGACTTATAAAGTGTTTATAGTTATAATAATTAAAAACGCGTTGATTACCTAATTTAGAAACCTTAAGACAGGCTAGCCGCTTAAGTTTACTAGTAAGAGCACTGATTTATCTATTTAGCTTACATATATAAAGTGTAACTTTCAGTTTTAGGGAATTATTATAGTAGATTAAAAGGTCTTTTATACTTTAAGCTAGCTTAAGGGTAATCCTAACCTTTAATTCTCGGTAATTATTAAAGATTACTTAAACTCCATCTTTATAGAGTAAAAGACCGTCACTGTTAAAATGTTTAATAAGTATAAAGGATAAGTTAACTTTAAGATTAAAATTACTAAGATATATAAGGTCTAAGAAGAGTAGAAATAAGTTAAAGACTGCTTAGAGAAACTAATATAGCTGTTTTTAATAACTGTGTACTTATCTGCCTTTAACTGTAATTAATATCAAGTTAATTAGGATAAGTTAACTTTAAAGTTTTGCTTTTATAAAGGCTTAAAGGATAATGTTAAGGATAAGCTTTATAAGAAAGATTAATATACGTTTAACTTTAATTAATATATCATTAAAATTATTATTATTAATAATTAGCTATTTAAACGTAAGTTAGAGAAGAAAGGCCAGTATTAATAAGGTACTCCCTCTATAATTAACAGAAAAAACATACTAAAGCCTTTCCACGTTAATTACTGATATTAAAACACTGTATATAGCACTTACCTTAATCTAATGGATATTAATATAGTAAACCGCTAGAATCAGTTTAATCATAATAAGCCATAACGATTACAGTAGTAAAAGCCACCTAGGGATATATCCTAGGTTTAGTGCTTTAACTTCGATGAAAAGGGCCATATAGTGTAGTAATGTCTTATACTAAAACGAGTTAATTAAAAGCCAGTCTTAAATGAAGGAAAGCACATTAAGTTTAACTTTAAAGACGTTTATATTAAGATAATAAGTAACGAAGAAGATTACACCTAGATAGATAAATATAATATAAGAGATAAGGAAGAAAAAGATGAAGAATCTTAAGATATATATTACGACCTGCACCCGACACAGGCCTTAAGAGGACTGGCGTGGGTTAAGACAGAACGTATAGCAGGACGCCAACAGGTAAGAGGCGTTCCGAAGACGGCTTATTAAGCTAGCACTCCTAGACGGGGGTTTAATGTTACTGTAAGTCGCTATCACTATAATGCACAGAGGTGAGTTTAAACAGTAAGATATAAATAAATCATTAAATACTAATGTAAGGAACCAGAGTCCCTCACAGTAGTTGTGGGCATAACTATAGCTATCTATACTAACTAGTTAAGAGGTATACTGTACCTTGCTTGTGGTGTTGTAAGTGCTTGCTAAGTAAGCACTTTGCATTACACGAGCGCTTTACTGTGACGACCCTGCAGGCCGTCACTTAGGCCGGAGCGGCCCGACAAATCCCCCGCACAAGGAACAGTGCAGGAAGACAGTACGCACGGTACTGCGCACTGGGCTAGGGGTGTAAAGACCTGAAGCCCCTACGACCAACTAGCATCTGCTTAGTCTTAGCAGGAGTGCTTACCTACTGAGCATCTGTGAGACCCCTGAGCAGAAGGTGCTTAGTAGCAGGATGCTTAGTTCCTTACTGAGTAACAGACCACTGAGTAAGGTACGAGGTACTTCTGGATGATTAGTATAGATAGTTATGGTTGTGCTTATAACCACCGTAAGGGACTCTAGTTCCTTACGCTAGTATTTAATTGTTCATTTGTGTCCTACTGTTCAGACTCACCTCTGTGCATTATAGTGACAGCAGCCTACAGTGACATTGAACCCCCGTCTAGGAGTGCTAGCTCAACAAGCCGTCTTCGGAACGCCCATTACCTGTTGGCGTCCTGCCATACGTTCTGTCTTAACCCGCGCCAGTCCTCTCGAGGCCTGTGTCGGGTGCAGGTTGTAATATTTGCTCGCAAGACTTCTTCTGCTTGTGGTGCGAGCACTCGGCATGCTGCGAGCACCACCTTATTAGTTGTAAAGGCTTTGGGTCTTTACACCCCTGGCCCAGTGCGCAGCACCGCACGTACTGTCTTCCTGCACTGTCCCTTCTGCAGGGGATTTGTTAGGCCGCCCCGGCCCAAGTGACGGCCTGCAGGGTCGTTAAATTAAGTCTTAGGATATAATGTTATTATTCTTATGGTAAAGGCACTAGATATTTTCATCTAGGCTTTGCCACTTCACCATTTCTCTACCTATTACTTAACCATACATTTAAGTAATTATTATCTTTCCTTATAAGAACTCTTCTCTTAACGCTTAAGTATTCTTTATATTTATTCTACGCCGTTATAATATTTATTACCTTACACTTTATTCTTATACTTTTATAAAAGTGATGTTAAACCTTTTATTTATTTAAGTATTTTAACTATCTTATAAAATACTATATAAAGGGGTTATAAATTTAACTGTACTTATAAGAAAAAATAAGCTAGAAGATTTAGCTTACATAAGTATTAAAAGCTACGAAAGAGACTTAAAAAACTAAATTTCTCCTATTATTAAACACTAACACTACACGCTTTAATATATATTATATAAAAAAAAATTTACTAAGTAAACGGTTATCTTAATTAAAGTTATTATCACGGCACTGTGGTAGGTGCTGTGTTCACACGTACCTTAGCCTTAAGGATGCATACGGTGCAGTTCTTCTAACTACATAACGTTCTACTTTTAGTAGTGTAGCGGTATAGCGATGCATTCTTCGTACTGTCACAGTTATAAAATATATAACTAACAGCATAACTTAGATTCTTATTAGCTAGAACAGCCAGTTTATAGTGCTAATGTATTAAGTGGAGCCTAAAACACTAATGTATGTTCTAGCAGATTGTAATAATTTCCAAGCTTACGAGCTTACGTCACCAAAGTGTAAGACGGCTTAATAATTACTCTAACTTAGCTAACTATAATAATATTACATACACGCTGTTACACACCCAGTGTCCTGTAAATTCCTGTAAGTCCCTGTAAGGGTTAATTACTATGTAATAGTACTTAAAAGCTATTCTACCTAAGTTATCTATAAAGGAGCAGCTAACTTTTAAATTACTAAAGGAAAAGCGTAAGCTTAAAAACCCTTAAAGCTGTATTATAATAATAACACAGCCTAAGCTATGCTAACTAGCTTACGTAGTCTAATAACAGATTTCTCTGTGTTTCGTAGGTTTAATATGCTATACTTACACATTTTTTTAATGGTGCTCCGAACGCGAATTAAACTTGTTACCTTTTTAACTTTATATCACATCTAATTATAACTATAACTTATATCGTTATTATATACGTTAGTGACTTATAATAATTATTAATAAAAACTTTATTAATAAATCTTTAAATCTTGTTATAAAAATAAAAGTATATTAAGGGAGCTACTTACTTTTAAAGCTTTTCTTCCTTTTTATATATCATTTTAATATTTTACTATTTTAATTAAATATATAAGTTACACACTTAACTAATAAGACCACTTTAAAAACCACTGTAAGCTTTAGTAATTAAAATTAATATTACTATTAATTACTATCAATTAACCTTAATTATTAATAATTAACAGATACTAGAAATATATATTTAACAATTATTTCAAATACTATATAATAGTACCTAGAAGCTATTTTACCTAAGTTATTTACAAAGGAGCAGCTGACTTATGAATTACTAGGGAAAAAGCGTAGGCTTAAAAACCCCCAGAGCCTTATTATAACAGCAACACAGTAAACTGTACTAACTAGCTAAGCGCTAATAGTGTTTGTTTTACTACAGTGTGTGGCACTGTACGCAAACTAGGTGCACACTATACAGGGACACCAGCTCCACACAAGGCCTAACTAAGCTGGCATTAATTTATTACCTGATTAGCTACCCTGGGGGTCCACTCTTAAAGATACCGCTATTATCGTATGCAGCTGGCATAAGCCGATTGCTGGAAAAAGCTGTCAAAAGAGGGTTTCTCTATACAGGACTTGAACTTACTACCTTTACAATTCCAAAAAATCGTGGAAATCCTCAGACTCACACCACTAAGCCACAGGGGGAAAATATATATATATTAGTCCTTTAAAATAACACTTTAACTATAATATTAGTTAAAATTCCTGTTTTTACCACTAAAGATAAAAGGAGTTTTAATAAGGTTTTATTTAACAGTGTCCTTTTTATTGCTTAGTAGCGTTCTGCAAGCCTGTAGTACAGCGCTTAAGAGCCTGGATTATACTGGTCTGCATAACAGTACTAGTATACTGGACTGTATAATAAGGCCAGTAAGAGCCTGTAATAGAGGGCTTTAGTTAGGGGAAGAAGTACAAGTACAGTGATCTGAAGGAGTGCTAAAGGTATAACAGCAGAGCTTACTAAGGTGCTAAAGGAAGTAAATAAAGGCTTATGGTATAAAGCTTAAAGGGCAGTTATAGTAAACTCTGCACTGTAAAACAAATCTATTTTAGCAAGAGGCTTAGTAAGCCTAGCACTTTAAATATAGTGTTATTATTACAAAAGAAGGAAAATGTTTGCTTAAAAGGAGAGCTAATTACAGGAGAGGAGTAGGCCTGTTATAAGCTGTGGGAGCTCTGGAATAGAATTCCAGAGCCTTCTACTACTAATATAATAATAAAATAGAATGGTGGAAACTCCCCACAGGCCACATAATCACTTACGTAGGCCTGGAAGGTTATAGAAGTCTACAGACTTCCAGAGCCTTCTATAGCCTTACAGGGGCTACAGGGACCCCCTTTAGGGGCCCTGGGACCTTCTGGATTCCAGAAGGTTCAAAGCCACATTATGGCTAATAAGTAGTGGCTGCAGGTGCAGGGTACCCAGTAGGTACAGGGTACCTAAAGGTGCGCAGACTTCCTTACCTCTGTCAGGCCCTGAGGCCCTGTAATACAGAGCCTCTTAGTATTCTCAGAGGCTAGAATTTAACACTTTTTAATAACGATAATATTAACTGTAATAATTATAACTTTATTAAGATTATTAATATTAGATATATTGTATTTAAGGTTGTTTTTAAGCTGTTAGATATAAAGTGGTAAGGGAAAGATATATATAAAAAGTATAAGATAAACGTTATAGTAAAAGCTTAAATGAAAAAGATTATTTAAGTAGTTAAGTATTTAATATTTAATTAGTAAAGGGATAAATTTAAATACATATAATTCATCTGTTTTGTACGATTATGTTATTAAACATTATATTTTTATATGTTAAGCCTGTGGCTCTATTTTTATTATGTGTTAAGCCTGTGGCTTTGTTCTTATAACTAAAGCACTTTAGACATATATATATGTATATATATATATACAGATTTGCCTACCAAAAGAATTCGCTTACCGCCTTCTTGGAATTTTTGGCATTACAGAGCATACCTATTATAACCGACTGAAAATACAGCGCTTTCACCAACCCACCCATCGCCATCACCATCATTGCTATAACTACTTTCTATCGACCTTAATTACGTGCCGTCAACGGTAACTACGCGCGATCAACGTTAATTGCATAGTAACTATTTACTTTCTTCTGTTTAACCGCTGTAGTGGTGCTGGCGCTAGCAATAGTGATGGTTCTAGCGCTGCCACTTCTACTATATCTTCCCAGACATCTACTCCAAATCCTTCCAACTCTACATCTTCCGATTACACTTCTAACTGTTACCACAGAGCTGAATTTACCAATTCCAAGTTGTTATCCTTTACTACTTCTCTTAGGGCTTTAACGATACAACTAATCTTACGACTCTTTATCCAACTCGGCTAACCCTCTTTATATTCGTTTCCTCCCTTATAACGAATAACCTCTTATATATGGTGTATAATCTGTTAAATCCATTTACGAATCTTCTCTTACGGTAACTCTCTCCAAGCCTTTAGCTAAGCTTTTTCTGCTTCACTCCGACTCTGTGGGGCGCCTTTTTTTGTTGTTTGTCTCTTCAGATAAAACTACAAAGGCTCGATCATATTAAGATCTGGAGAATTAAGGCACCACAGTAAATACACTACTTTTAATAAGCTCATTATCACAACATTAGTGCAGTGTATGTATGCTGGCGTGTTATCTTCCATTATAAGAAACTTGAAGCTATACTGTTATGTAAAAGGTATTAACTTTAGCACTAATACTTGTTTCTAGTACTGATATTAATTAATCCCTTTCCCGTTTCCTCTCGTCAGTTTACTATTAGCCTTAGTCCATTGCTACTGCAGAACCCGGCTGGGGTTCTTTCGATCAATCTAAAGGCGAGACATTAGGTTATTCAGCTCCCACTCAGCCTTACAAATAAGTTTAAGCGCCTCGTTTATCTTCTTCAGGTCCTTATCAGCTAACTTCCTGTCTACAGTAGTTTCCTGCTTCTAAATATGGCAAGGACCTTTAAAATCGTAATAAAAGGAAGCCTAGAACATAAATTCTGTAAATCCTTTCCACCGCTTACGAATATAGCTTCGCAGATACCACTTTATTAAAGTCCTTTACACTTGATACCCTCTGCGGCAATAACTAATAATAACAGCCGTCTCATCAGTCTAAATCACTTTTGCCCAATCCTCAAGGGTCTAATCTTTATAATTAAGACACTACTTTAATCTTATTACTCGCATTTCCTTCGTTAACCTAAGCTTACAAGTAGGCTTTGTCTTCTTCATACTAGCTTTCCGCAGAATCCGCTATACCATTATAAGAGAGACTTACCCCTTTAGTTTAATGGCGATTTAAGCGCATAACTTCTTACAGCTATAGTAATTACGACGAACCTTAGTAAGAACCTCTTCTTAAATAGCTTATTTACCAGGGCGGCTAGACTTTAGTGCATTAGTAACATGGGAGTTATTAAGTCGGCTAAAAACACCCTTAGGCGTTACGGGTTTATATCTAGCCTTAACTGTGCGGTTAAGAATATTATTTAATATCCAGGGAAGGATACTAGTAACCTGTTAGATTTGGGCATTTGTTAAGCCGATGGCTTTAAGGGTCAAGGCTTAAGCACGAGTTACAGTATCACTGTATTACCCCATAGTTAAAAGATAGATAAAGTAGTTACAACGGATAAAGGATAAAGATGCTTTAAAACTACCTTACATTTCTGGATCTTAATCTATTTTCATACTAGGTACGGATTTCAGCGGCAATCGCCACGGCAACAGACTTACTACCTGTGGCGACTACTAACACAAGCCTGTGCGCTAGCTATTTTCGACCCTAGGGATGTGGTTTTTTGCAAGCTAATCGCTTATGGTGATTATCTGCTGTGGCTCCTTAGAATGCCCACTAGAGGAATTCTACCAGCAGAAAAGAACTAAAAGCAGTAAGCGGATTCTTTTAATAGGCATATCTGTATAATAATATTATATATACGCTGTTACGCACTTAGTGTCCTGTAAATTCCTATAAGTCTCTGTAAGAGGCTAACTAGCTTATATTAGTGGTATTTATTTTACTACACAGTATGTAGCACTGTGCGCGTACTGTGCGGGGCACCACCTCTATATAAGGCTAGCTAGCTAAGCTTTAGTTTGTTACCTGATTAGCTACCTTAAGGGTCTAGTTATAAAAGTGTAGTTATTATTATATATAGCCGGCATAAGCTGATTGCTGGAAAAAAGCTATTAAAAGACGTTTCCCTGCATAGGACTTTAATTTACCACTAGTATGTGCCTCCGCGTGCAAATGCCGCCGCTTTAGCTGGCACAGGCTGCTGAATCTGGCGGCCAATCCACGTCGCGGGGTATATATGTTGAGGCATCAATTCTTTGACCACCTTCCCAAAATGACCCGCCGCCCCTCACCGCCCGCCCATTTCGGTCAGCAGCCACAGAGCGGCAGGGAAATGTTTCGTTCCAATATCTCCTTTAACATCTTGGTTTGAGGGAACCACGGAGGGCTCTCTGCACGCCGAACACCCACCACGCCAATCACTACATCTGATCTCACACGGGCTGTAACCCCTTGTTCGCGATTGAAAGATGGCGTCGAAGCCGAGGCAATGTCGCGCCGGCCTGGGACCGGTCTCTCCAGGCATTATATTAAGCCATGGAGCTCCCCCTTTTAGGAGACAGCCCATCGGATGGCAAGATCGGCCAAACCAGTTGTCATCCGGGCTTGGTCGTCCTTTAGCAATCACCTCACATTTTCGCTTTGCTATCTCTTCACAATCCCTCCTTGCTAATGCAGCATGGCTGCCCTCTCGGGGACTCCTCGACGGTGGCGCCAACGTCGCAACCTAAGACCAGCCGCTCTAGCCATCACAAGATCTACTTCTGAGAGGCTAGGTCCCGTCAGAGCCCGGCACGTCTCACCAGTTGGCGACGGGAGTGGCGCATGTGGAGAGCAGCCAGGCGATCGAGACACAGCAGTTGCGGAGGATGCCTTCATCAGTACTGTCCATTCGGCAAAACTGCAGCTCGACGCATTGACCGCTATCCATGCGGCTCTTCTGGCAGAGTCTTCGATGAACCCGGATCTCTCCTTTTTGGACCTCAAGGCTTCTCATGCCTTCGCAAATTATGATGTGGCAATCCGCTCACTGAACATCACCGTGGATGAACTCCTTCGAATGTCTGAAGGCAGGACAACAAGTATCAAAGCTACTAGCCTGATGGAATCCGAAGCAATACAGGAGCTCGAAATTGAGTCTGGCGCCTGGTCTCCTGCTAGAGCGGTCGCCCACCGTCGAACTAAGCCAGCAGGCCGCAAGTTGGCGGAAAAGGATGGCCCAGAGTTGCAACGGCAAAGAGGCCCAATGGAAGCCTCCAACCCTTCAACTACGGCTGCCATTCACGACGCCTCTGATTCCGATTCAGAATTGACCTCAGCTTCTGAGTCAGATGCTTGCTCAGAATCTGGCTCCGAGTCCGGCTCAGAATCCGACTGCGAGTCTGACGCCGAATCTAACTTCGACATGGATTCTGGCTATGCCTCGGTCGAAGAGGATGGCCTAAGCGACAATGACTTCTACAATCAGTTTATTGATAGATGCGAGAAGGAGGGGCCAACAACAGCTAATCGGGGCGAGAGCGCCAAGAAGATGATACGCGTGGAGGAGAAAAGATGGCTTGAGTAAGTATCTATTTCATGCAATACCTGTGCATACCCTGCTGATTCATTGTTACAGATTCTGTGCGGTTACCAAGCGTGACCCGAAGACAACTCTCATGCAATGCGGCGCTCCTATATTCAAGGGTTACCTTTACTTGAGGTGTAAGAACTCGAGAATCAAGAAGGAGTCGTCTATTACGACATATTGGAAGGTTCTCAGTATGTTCTATTGCGACGAGACGAAGATATGGATGGACGGTGCCGTATTGTATGACATCGGGAATGCAAGTACCTATGAGTGTATTGTCGAACTGCAGCGGCAGTTCTTGGCGCTCAGGCGCGCAGGCGCCTTACCGCTCCAGGCAAGCCTGGAGCGCAGGGGCCTTGGATCATGTGCTCTCCCCACACACAGGGAGCTTCCATTTGTATATAACTGGGGAGTGCGAAGCACTCCCCTTTTCTACCAAATCAAGTCACTTTGCAATTGCACTTCCGCTGCTCTTGAGCCCCTCGTTCCTCAGCCAAAACGTTCCCACATGTATCCAAGTTGCGGACTCTTACTAATATCTCCCAGTGGATCTCGGTCACCCTCACACCTTTACTTGGCCTTGATACATCGACAAAGAATAAGTCTGGCCTCTATGTCGCGGACTTGGATCTTATGTTGCACCACCACTGGGGTCTCGATGAAGAAGTATTTTCGCACGAACGCTTCCGCGTGCAACTGGCCGCAATTCTTGTTCTGACTGGGGCCACCTCGACCCGGCCCGGAGCTCTTGTCGAGAATCTGCGCTACAAGGACGTGGAATTCCAGGTCTTCCCACCCGCAGCTGGTGGCGGACGAGCCCGTCTTGGAATGGTGGTGAAGCTGACCAAAATCAAGAGATCTGGTGGCAAGTCGAGGCCGAAGAAGTACGGATTCCACGAAGAGGACACGCTACTACATGATCCCGTGCTGTACATGGAAAGCCTCGCCTTTGCCGATGAGGCGTTCCTGAACGAGTTCAATGGCCCCAGGACATTTATGATCTTGTCGTGCCACCAAATTCCGATCGTATAATTCTCCCTTGGAAACCGGAGTGGCGCGAAAGGCCTGTGTTTCGAGACGTTCAGGGTCGCGGAACCAACATTACTGTGGCTCTCAACGAGGCTTTTCGGTACACAAAAGCGCGGAAGGGGTTGATCCGCCTCGGCCGGGCTCTTGGATTCGAAAAGCAGCTTGAGTGGTACGATCTTCGACGCGGATCAGGCAAGAAACTCAATAGTATGTGGCGCTACTGTATGTGTTTATAGTGACTAACACTTCATAGAGGCGCTCACCCCGGAGGAGCGTAACCATAGTATGGGACACGCACTGGGGGACTCCTCAACTTATACACGATTCTACATGACCGACTACAACGACGTTGACTTTCAAGAGATCGTCTTCGGAAGCGAGCCGCAAAGGGACCTAATTCATCTGATGGGCCGGCTCCTTCGCCATGGCGATGCCCCCAAGCGCCTCACCGAGCATCAGAAGGCAGAGGTTAACAACGACCCGAAGCTAGCAAAGCTTCGCCAAAACGGGACCGAGATCTCGCCGAAATCAGGAAACGAGGCTGGACTCTTCAAACGGCAGCCGACACGAAGCGAAGCAAGCACCTTCTCAAACGATACAACGGATACAAGGGACAGGTGGACGGCTTGAGGCAGAAATTACACGACGGCAGTCTAGCGCGCGCCATTCAAGAGTTTCATGCTTCGATACATGGGGAGGAAGTCAGTCCTCAGCTAAATGGCATCCGGCCATCGGAATACCTCGCACCGCCAACAGTCCGATACCAGCTCCCAGGACGGGCCCTGACAGCGAAACTATTCTCGGAAGTTGTCGACGCTGCCAACAGGGACGAACTTTACCAGCTACGTATGAGTCTAATAAGAGAACTAGCGCTGCTCTGCCATCAACGAGAAAATCCTCGCCGTCGAGCAAAGGGTCGCTACAAGCCAGCGCCTTCCTATAGGTCGGCATTTTCCCCAGTGTCCACCAGAGCTGCTGGCTCCCGGTCCAATTCGGCCACAGCAATTGCGCCAATCACTAAGGACACCGCCGACCCTGTGAGCACTCTATTGGCCTGTCTATTCTGCAGGAGTGAAGATGACGCGGACAGCCTGACAAAACATATTCGTGACCAACATCTCAAAAGGCTGCCCATATCTTTCCATTGTCCATACGAAGCCGAGCCATTACGACTAGCCGACCCGCTACAGAGAAAAATTCATCGCGTTTTCCTACTGTCAAGCCCGGAGCAAGAGCTTTCGCAAACAGGTTCGAATCATTCTCGATTGGGAAAAGGACAGACGCCTGAAGCAGATGCTCAGCGGAAGATTCAGGCCAACTTGCCGAAGGTTTTGCGAAAAAGACTGAGTCCTAGGGAAATCTGACCCTATCCGGCCTCAACAATCTTTGCACCTGTAGCGGGTTGCACTGGAGCGGGCGGGACTGTAGTAGGCTGGATCTCCAATGGATCCTAACCTGTATTTTTAGGCTGCATAACTGCTAAGCAGACACTGCTGGCAGGAGGGCTTGCTGGCTGGAATTGTGCTGTCAGGAACTGTGCTGGTGGAGTGGCCCTGCCAGCATGGAATTTGAGGCCTACCTGACCCCTGCTGGCAGGGGGGCATGCTGGCGGGAATTGTGCTGTCAGGTGGCCCTGCGGGCAGAGGTGCCTGGCTGGCAGAGATGCCCTGCCAGCACGGATGTCCGGGGGTCCCCAATTCCCCTGCTGGCAGCGCAGCCTTGCCAGCATGGCCCCCTGACGGCACAGTTTTCCTGATGGCACAGTTTCCTGACGGCACAGTTTTCTGACGGCACAGTTTCCTGACGGCACAATCGCCCGTACCTGGCCCAATTAGGGTAAAGTTCCATGTGCCTCGTATTGGTTCCCTGGACCAACACAAACAATTACTCCGCCTCCGAAATGAAGCCGAAACCCTATCGTGGTCCGTTGGCTCATCTAACAAATCTCGCAGGCTGGGCTGTAAAGGATAGGAACTTTTTCTCCTAGGAGGCACACTCCAGCAAGAAGTCCACACCGTTAGAGAACGGTGGTGGCAAAGTCCGCGTCAGCGTGACGGAGAAGCAACGGCACAGCACCGCGGTGCCTCTTCGGGTACCTTCGGGTACCACAAACGTCAGTTGTTATCCTAGTGCATTTCTGCCTGCGCCGTTGCCTGCCAGGCTACAAAGGCGCAGCTGCATGCGTAAAAGTAGCAACCGCAGCATATGTTTCTCGACTGCAAGCAGTGCTTTTGCCCAGTACCAACCGAGAATCAACGCCCGCAGAAAATTACAATGTCGACCACTACCACGATGCCGCAGTCTGACCACCAAGCCGATTTCAGGCGGAGACTCATCGAGATATTCGATCCCCATGTCTCTAGCAAGCAGGATAAGCTGGATCAGCTGGTTTCTATCCGAAGTTTCGCCCTCAAGTTTATCAAAGACGCTTCACACAAGGCCCCACTCGAGTCGGAAGCGGTAAAACAAGGGCTCAGCGTCCTTTGGCACATGTTTCTCGAAACAGCCAAGTTTGCCGACAGGGACGACGCCTTTCAGGACCAGCTTGTCTCGATGCTGCTGTGGACCAGGGAAATCGACCTACTTCACAAAAGAGTGCATCCTACCAAGACCAGCACGGTAGCTTGGGAGTCCTATGGCTTCGACAATAGCCTGCAGTCTAAGTGGGAGCAGCTAATGGAAACCGTCGACGCCACGCAGCAGCAGCAGCAAAACCTTGCCACCTTCTCGGCTAAGGCCTTGGCTGTCGGCGTCCATCAGGATTCTATCGGCCTGACGGCGCTGTGGTACCTGCGCGAGACTTTCGAGACGGAGGATAGCACCAGAGCCATTGCCCTGCTCCCTGCTGCTGTTACGTGGCTCGAAAACTGCAACTTCAAGCTTTTCACCCTATCGGTGACCGAAAACTCCTTCGAGGACGACTCCAAGTATCACCTCGTGGAGCCGGGAGTGCTGGCAAAAGGTGCGGGTATTGATCGCCCGGCTTTCTCCCTCCAACGCTGGCTCTTTTGGAGACGTCGCCTGCAAGAGCTTAACCATAGCGCGAATGAGGAGGTGGCCAAGGAGGCTCACAAGGGTTTCATGGCCATGATCAACTGCGGTCGCGAATTTGACTATGCTGTTCCGGGCGAAGCAAAGTTTACCGAAAAGCTTCAGGCCGCCATGGGGGAGGAACTCGTTAGGAGCGGCAAGAAGAGTGTTGATGGTCACGAGATTGGCATCAATGTTGATTGGGTAGATTGAGGGTTCACTTTGGTACTCTGACTGTACTTTGTCAAATATCTTGGTGCGATGACGGTTCGCAAGGTGATGAATTACATCGTGGGCATTTCATTGATACAGCTGAAGACCCTGCTCCTCAACTACATGTGTATACTTTCCGGGGAAAAGCACCTACTTTGGCTCTAGTCGCGAAACTACGATATCGTAGTGAAATCTTCGCCGCAACTAAGCCATATTCTTGGGCCGAGCACCGTTGTCGTTGGCGATAGCCACTGGTCGGAGGACCACTCCACCTCGGAGACCAACTTTGCTTGTGCCGCGGCTCCTGCCTTCAGTTTAATTCATTTATGCCAACCTTTGAGGGAAGGGGCGTATACCACATACTTGAAAATCGTGCTCCGCCGCGCCAACTAGCCTACGGCCGGCCGCAAAGCCCCAATATGATAAATTGAATGAGCCAACACCATTGCCAAGGGTCCCTGCTCCAACAACAACCCCAC
>Ga0247760_1000684_pt1 | contig 35751 bp, 25 predicted proteins | sample UWRJL171409R4_FD_179936 | JGI IMG/M metagenome (GOLD analysis project Ga0247760, IMG submission 179936) | Plant litter microbial communities from Arlington Agricultural Research Station in Wisconsin, United States - UWRJ-L171-409R-4 | ecosystem: Environmental > Terrestrial > Plant litter >... | reverse complement strand
GGTGGATTCGGTCGATCTCGCTGTGTCCGCCTATTTGCTGCGTTTCGGCGGAACACCGGAGCTCGAAAGTGAATCCTCGGCGATCGCGGTGAAGCGCTACGACCGCGTCGCGCTTCAAGCCGTTCCAACGGCGGCTTCGTACAAGCTGCGCGTCGCCGGATGGGACATTGGCTACGGCTTGTTCGTCCCGAATGTGACGTTCTCTTATCCGCGCTCACGCGCCGAGACTCGCCCCGGTGTTACTCCGCAGGCCACCATGGCAGTCGATGGCTCGTACGAGCTCACCGAATACTACGGCGGTGTTGGCGTGGGGCGCAGGCTTGCCCCGGGCCTATCGCTCGGCATGGCGCTGTTCGGCTACTACGGGGACGAGAGTAGCCAGGGCGCGGTCGGTTTGACCCGAGCGGACGGCTCTTTCTGGGTCGACTACGAAAGCAGCCGTCGTCAAAGTTTTGGCTGGCAGCTGGTGAGCGGCCTTTCATACCGCGTAAGCCGGCGCGTCAGCTTCGGCTTCGTGCTGCGCACGCCGGTCGTAGCCTTCGGTTCGTCCACGGAAGACAGCGTGTTTTCTGCGCTGGGTGACGCGAATTCCGCGAACGCTTCAGTCGTCTTTCGCGACGCCAATGCTTTCGCGCCGACGCCGCGTGGGAGCATCCTGGCCGCCGCGCGTGGCACCCTGGGGGTGGCCGTCGAGCTCAGCGACAAGACCACGCTTTCCACCGATCTGAAGCTGCGCGGCTCGGTCTCCAGCGGGGACACCCAAGTTCAAAAGGCGGTTGCCGATGCGCGTGTCGGCATTCGATCGCGCATGGCCTCGGAGTTCTGGCTTGGCGGCGGCTTGTTCACGGACCGCAGCGCCACGCCGACCAACGGTGATGCGACCGGCACCACGCTCGACTTCTACGGTTGCACGTTGGGCTTCGAGTTCGGTACGCCCTACCGCACGATCGCGGACGCCGGAAAGCGCGGCGGACTACGCCTGTCGACGGGGGTCTCGTTGACCTACGCGCTGGGCATCGGCAAGCTGACGAACCTCGGTGTGGTCAGCGAGCAGGGCGGGATTTGGGCGCAATCTCGCCAAGATCGCGCGCTCGCTCACGAGTTCGTGCTGACCCTCACCTCGAGCGTGTCCGAGCTTTTGCAATGAAACGCGCCTTTGGCAACACCCCAGAAAGTATAGCAATGGCGGCAGCGTGAAGGCCGGCTACGCATTTACCGACGTCGATGGCTTGGACCCAGAGCTGGCCGACGCCGAGTGCACCCACTGAGAGCGCGTTCGAGTTTAGCGCCAGTCCTAGAACCCGAACCGAGCCCAGCCAAGGAAACGCGAGCAAGCCAAGGCGCGACGCTTAGGGCCCGCGAATGGCTAAGTTGGTCGATGATCGCGGTCGAGGCGCGCGGCTGGCGAGGCGCGACGAAGGCGCATACTGCGGGTATGTAACTGAGGAGCAACGAAGCCGGCCGGGATGCATCGGCCGCGAGGGCGATCGACTTAGCCATTCGCGGGCCCTTAGGCCTCGCTCTTACTGACGCTCAAAAATAGTGCGAACACCGCGCAGGCGGCGGCGATCGCGTACGGCAAGCCGAAACTGGGGCTCGAGTTCATGGCCAGGCCCGCGGCAGATGGACCAACCAGCGCGCCTACGCCCCAAGCCAAACCCATGACGGAATAGATGCCGACCAAGTCACCGCCTTTGAAGCGCGTGCCAACGAACATCAGCATCACCGTATAAATGCCGACGAACAGCCCGCCCCACACGAAAACGATCACGTACGCCGTCAGTGGGTCGCGCAGCATCCAGGGCCAAATCAGCGCGCCGAGCGCTGACAGCGCCGCGAGCGCTAGGGCCAGTCGTCGCGGATCCACTCGATCCGCCAACCAGCCAATCGGCAGCTGCAGCACGATCGCGCCGAACATCAAGGTCGACACGAGCTGCATGCCCTGAGTTTCGGTCCAGCCCTTGCCCGTCGCGTAGAGCACGACGAAGGACAGGCCTGCGGTTTCCACCGCGGCGTTCAGAACCGTGGTCGCGATCGCGATCGGCGCCAAGCGCAAGTACTGCGTGAACTTGGTCTTCGCAGGGGCCAGCGCGGCGGGTGCGGTGAGCCACGGCATGAGCAGCGGCAGCGTGGCCGTTCCAGCGAACGCGGCGCCGACGAAGTATGCGCTCTTGCCCGCGCCCACGTAGCTCAATAGGGTCGGTCCAGCTGCGAAGCCGAGTGATAGGGCCGCCGTGTAAATGGCCATGGTCCGGCCCCGCGTGCCTTCCAAGGCGAGCTCGTTGGTCCACGTTTCGGACAACACGAACAGCACCTCGGAGGCCACGCCGAGCAGCAAACGCAGCGGAAACCAGAGCCCGATGTTCGGTACGAGCGGGAACGAGCAGAGCACGCTGGCGCTGACCGCGAGCGCCGCCAGCATCAGCGAACGAGCGCCGTACTTCACGGCCAGGCGCGGTAAGACGGGCGCGATCGACAGTACTCCGACGGCGTGCATCGCGGCGTTCGAACCGATTAGCGCCTCGCTCGCCCCGCGTTGCGCTAGCTCGATCGCAATCAGTGGCGCCGACAGACCATAGGTGAGCCCGAAGGTGGTAGCCGTGCCGATGATCGCAGCGGTGGACAACAGCCGTTTTCGCGCGCTCAGAGCGGGAGGAGCCGCGCTCATGGTTGGAACCGAAGCGCACGATGGTGAGTCAGCGGACCTTTCATGTTTCTGCGCCCGCGGCCGGCGTCGGCCCGCTAGGCCAGCTTCGGTAGGTTCCAATGATGGGCGGCGGCGACCAGCCGTAGCGAGAAGCAACCGACTGCGCCCAGCAGGCCCGCGGGGCCGGCGCGTAGTCCTCGCTTCTGCGCCACGATGGTGATCGCGGCGCCGAAGATGGCAGCGACCGCATACACGTCGGCGTGCAACACCTTGGGAGATTGCGCGAGCAGCACGTCGCGGATCGTGCCGCCTCCGACGCCAGTGACGCCGCCGAGCAACGCCGAGAGGAAGGGATTGATCCCATAAAGCTGCGCCTTCTGCGCGCCGGCCACCGCACACAGGGAGAGCCCAGCCGCGTCCAGCACGAGCAACAGCGGAGCCGGAATCGCATGGACGAAGGCAAATAGAAAAAATACCGTGAGCCCGCCGGCGAACGCCGTGACGCCGAAGCGGAAGTCACTAATTGATGCAGGGGGGATCGCACCAATCAACAAATCTCGAAACAAACCGCCGCCGAGCGCAGTGGCGAAGGACAGCACGAGCACACCGAAGATGTCGAGCCGATGGCTGACGGCTGCGAGTGCCCCCTCGATCGCGAACACGTACACGCCACCCAGATCGACGAACAGCAAGATTTGCTGCGCCATCGTCGCTGTGGCTGCTGCGCCCTTGGGCCTTGGCTCACCCCCAAATGCGTCGTCCGCCACGCGCCAAAGGTAAGCGATCGGGCCGCGCGCTGTAAACTCAGCGCGTCTTAGGCAAACGGACGAAGTGACTCTTTTTCATGGTTCTAGTCCTCCTGCAAACGCACCAAGCGTCGCCAGCAAAAGCTACCCGTTGAGCGACTAAATGAAAATGAAAATCATATTCATTTTGTCGATCCGCGGCAGTAGCGGACCATATTATGCCTTAAAATAAAGGTGTTTGCCCGGTTTCGGGCAAGAAAGTTGACGTTCAGAATGAACGCTGACACAGTGCCTGGGTGACCATCGGGGTCGATGACGCTGAACGCCGCCTGCGCGCGCTACTCGGTCTTTCCGAGCAGCAAGCATCACGCGCGGTCGATGAGGTGTTCGATGTGCTGCGCTTGGACGTCGATGAGTTCATCAGCGCCAGGCACGCCGAGCTGCAATCGCAGGGCGAACAGAACCCGGTCATTTTCGAGCGCATTGCCGGCGAGCTGGCGGTGCTTCGCTTCAGGGCCCCAGTGCTGAGCGCGCGTCAAATTCGGCGTCGCATCTACGGTTGAGGAAGAATTCAAATGTGCGGAATCATGGGTTACATCGGGCGCGATCCAGCTTGGGAGATCGTGATGAGCGGCCTGCGTCGCCTCGAGTATCGCGGTTACGATTCGACCGGCATCGCGACCGTGTCGGATAAGCGCTTGCGGGTCGCGCGCCGAGTCGGCCACCTGAGCGCGCTGGCTGAAGCTCACCCCCAAGGGTTACCAGGAAATGTCGGCATCGGTCACACCCGTTGGGCGACCCACGGCGGCGTGACCGAAGCCAATTGCCACCCGCACGCGGATTCCAAGCAGCGCATCGCCGTGGTGCACAACGGGATCATCGACAACGTCGAGGCTTTGCGAGCGGAGTTCGTGGCCAAGGGCGTCACCTTCCGCTCGGAGACCGACACTGAGGTGCTGGCCGAGCTGATCGGGCAGGGCGTCGCCGCCGGCGCGAGTTTGCGTGATGCCGTGGTCGCCGCGATGAAGCGGGTCGAAGGCACCGCTGGCTTGGTCGCGCTCGATCAGCAAGATCCGGAGCGGCTCGTGGCCGCGCGCATGGGCAGCCCAGTGGTCGTCGGCCTAGGTGAGGGGGCGACCTGGGTCGCGTCGGACGCGCTCGCGCTCGTGCCTTACACCGAGCGCATGATCGTGCTCGACGAGGGTGAGGTGGCGGAGCTCACCGCTACTTCGATCAAGACCGTCGATCTCGAGCAGCGCGATCGCGAAAAGCGCGTCGAAAAGATCTTGCACCGCGCGGACGACGCCGACATCGGCAAATACGATCACTTCATGATGAAGGAGATCTGCGAGCAGCCCGCCGCGCTCGATCGCTCGATGCGCGGGCGGCTGGACGCCGTGCTCGGTTCGTCGCGCCTGGGCGGCTTGCAGACTCATGAATCGCGCTTGTTCGACATCCGCAACGTCGTATTCCTGGCGTGCGGTACGAGCTTGTACAGCGCGCAGGTGGGCGCCTATTTGCTGAACCGCTACGCGCGCATGCCGGCCGTCGCCGAGGACGCGGCCGAGCTGTCGGTCAAGAACCCGATCGTCGACCGCCATACGCTGTACGTAGCCATCTCGCAGAGCGGCGAGACTGCGGACACGCTCTCGGCTCTGCGTGAGATCCGCATGCGTGGCGGCCTGTGTGCCGGCATCACCAACGTCGTCGGCAGCTCGCTCTCGCGCGAGACCGACTTTGGCATTTACGTGCACGCGGGGCCGGAAATCAGCGTCTGTTCGACCAAGGCATTTACGGCCCAGGTGCTGGCGACCGAGCTCTTGGCGCTGCGCTTTGCCCGCATGCGCGATCTGTCCGCGACAGACGGGCGGCTGTGGGTGAACGCTCTAGAGTCGGTTTCGGCGCAGGTCGGCTTGATGTTGGAGCAGGCCGAGAGCTGCAAAGTTCTGGCGCAGCGCTTCTACCAGTCGCGCTTCACGATGTTCGTCGGCCGCGGCGCGAACGTCGCCGTCGCCTCCGAAGGCGCGCTCAAGCTGAAAGAAATCGCCTATCTGCCCGCGGAAGGGCTATCGGGCGCAGCCATGAAGCACGGCCCGCTGGCGTTGATCGAGCCGGGCAGCCCAGTGTGGGCGCTGGTGCCGCCGGACGAAACGCGCGAGCGCATGTTGGGCAACGTGCGCGAGCTGAAAGCGCGCGGGGCTTTCGTGATGGCCATCGCGGCGGCGAACGACGAAGAAACGCGCAGCTTGGTCGATCAGGTGATCCCGATGCCGCCGCACCACCCAGCCGTGTCCCCGATCTTGAACGCGATTCCGCTCCAGCTCTATGCCTACTACGTGGCCTTGGCGAATGGCTTCAACATCGACAAGCCGAGAAATCTCGCCAAATCATTGACCGTGATGTGAGCGTGGCAGAACGTTCCCTGCATGGGGGCGATCGCGATCCAGCAGCGCAGCTCCGAGGGCGCGTGGTTATCGACCGAGCGCGTGCGCACTAGGGCGAGCTGCGCGAGACTGATCGCGGCGGAGCGGAGCGCGCTTTCCCTGAATGGGGGGCGATCGCGATCCAGCGGCGCAGCTCCGAGGGCGCGTGGTTATCGACCGAGCGCGTTCGCACTAGGGCGAGCTGCGCGAAACTGACAGCGGCGGGAACGTGCTTCCCTGCATGGAGGGCGATCGCGATCCAGCGGTGCACGTGAGGGCGCGTGGTTGTCGGGCGATGGCGCGTGGCTATCGACCGAGCGCGTGCGCACTAGGGCGAGCTGCGTGAGACTGACAGCGGCGGGAACGGAGCGCGCCTTTGGGGTGCGATGCGGGCTCGCGATCGCCCACTCTTGAACTCATGGTGAGTGGGGCGGCGCGGGTTTGGCGGCGAGGGCTAGGCCGAACTCGCGTGGATCGGCGTAGGCCCAGGCCAGGGTGCCTTGGATCAAGATTTCGTTCGCGTCGCCGATCGCGGCGCGCGCCGGCTTGAGCTTGTGTCCGCGCCGCGTGAGCTCGCGTAGCGCGGCGGCGGGCGGCGCGTTGTGTGGTTCGTAGCGCACGAAGTCTGGCAGAAACCCGTGGTGAAGGCGCGGCGCGTCGACCGCTGCGCTGAGGGATTCACCGTGGTCGACGATGTGCCGCAGCACTTGCACGATCGTGTTCGGGATGGTGTCCCCGCCCGGGGTGCCGAGCGCGAGCACTGGATTGTCCCCGTCGAGCACCAAAACGGGCGCCATGGAGCTCACGGTGCGCCGGCCACCCACCGGCTGATTGTCACCGCTTTCGGCGAACGAGGCGACTGAGTTGTTGAGCACCACACCCGTACCGGGCAGCACGAGCTTCGCGCCGTACGAGCCCGAGAGCGTGGTGGTGCAGGAGACGACCATGCCCTCGGCGTCGATCACCGAGAAGTGCGTGGTGTGTTCCGATTCCGCCGCAGTATCACCCGGCGGTGGTCGCAAGCTGGCTGAGGGGGTGGCGTGCTCGGGATCGATCGCGAACGGCCCGAGCCAGGCGTTGGGATCGAGCCAGCGCGCGCGCTTTTGTGCGGCGATCGCCGGAGTGAGTGCGTCGGGATCGATGACGCCGAAGCGGCGCTCGGCTTGCGCTCGGCGGGCGGCTTCGACGAACAGGTGTAGCTCCGCGCCGGAATCGGGGGCCAGCGTTTCCGCGTGCAAGGCTTGCAGCATGAGCAGCATCTGGGTGACGGCCACGCCGCCCGCGGACGGCGGCGGCATCACTTCGACCGTGAGCCCGTGGTACTCGAAGCGCAGCGGATCGCGCCACTTGGCTTGGTAGGCCGCGAGGTCCAAGCTGCTGATCAAACCGCGAGCGAGGCCGGTGAGGGCGTTGGCGGTGGGCCCTGCGTAGAAGCCCTCGCGCCCTTGGTCGGAGATGCGCCTCAGGGTGGCGGCCAGATCGCGTTGCACGAAGCGCTCGCCGGCCGAGAGCGGCTTTTTGTTCTTGGCGAAGATGCTGCGGGCCGCCAGATCTCGTGAGAGCGCGTTGAAGCTGCCCGCGAGCAGCGCGGCTTGGTGCGCGCCCAACGTGTGTCCGCGCGCGAGCTCGATTGCCGGCGCGAGCACGGCTGCCCGCGGCAAGCGACCGAAGCGATCGTGCGCGAGCTCGAGGCCCGCCACGCTGCCCGGAACTCCGACCGAGACCGGGCCCATGCCGCCCGCGCGCTGCATGGCCTCGAAGCGAGTGCGCGTCAGCGCGAGCGGAGCGCTCTCTCGAAAATCCAAGGCCGAGGTCGGGCCGCCCTTGGGCCGCACGAGCAAAAAGCCTCCGCCGCCCAAATTGCCCGCGCTCGGGTGCGTGACGGCCAGCGCATAAGCCACGGCCACGGCCGCGTCGATCGCGTTGCCGCCTTGTTCCAAGATCGCAATGCCGGCGCGCGTGGCGTGCGGCTCGACGCTGGTTACCGCGCCGAACTCGGCGCGTACGGCGCGCGGTCCGCCTTCCGCAGTGAACGGCGCGCGCGGGGCCAGCGGAGCCAGAGGCGCGCTCGGCGCAGACGCTTGCGCTGGCCGTGGCTCGGGCTCGTTGCTCGGCGCGCGCGTACACGCGAGCAAGGCCGAGACGGCCAGCCAGATTGCGGAGCGGCGCACGGGCGGGAGCATACACGCCACGCGAAAAAACGCGCTAGTCTAAGCCGACCATGGATCCGGTTCCGACCCCACTGCGCATTGCCATCATTACCGTCAGCGATACTCGCACGCTCGAGACCGACAAGAGCGGCGGGCTACTCATGGATCAACTCTTGGCGGCAGGCCATTTGATCTCCCTCCGCAGGATCGTCAAAGACGATCTGGAGCTGATCCGCAGCGCGATTTCGTTCGGCGTCGAGTCGCCGGATGTCGACGTGGTGATCACGACTGGTGGGACGGGCATCACGCAGCGTGATGTGACGCCCGAAGCCTTGGCGCCGCTCGTGAGCAAGGCCATTCCGGGCTTCGGTGAGTTGTTTCGCTGGCTCAGCTACGCGGACATCGGCGCGTCGACCATTCAATCGCGAGCCGAGGCGGCGCTGTGCGGCACCACGTTGGTCTTTTTGTTGCCGGGCTCGACGGGCGCGGTGCGGCTCGCGCTGGACAAGATCTTGCTGCCGCAGCTCGACTCACGCACCAAACCCTGCAACTTCGTGGAGCTCTTGCCGCGCGTGCATGCCGAGGGTTGAAGCTAACGCACGATCAGTAACCCTGGGTCGCGCTCGGCCCAGCTGGCCAGATCGCCCGCGGCGACGGCGACGACCGGTACGCCCAGCGCGCGCGCTTCACGGACCACGCTTGGCGCGCCTTCCTGAGCGGAGGCGCTGACCAACACGTCGGCCGCGGCGATCCAGCGTAGCGCCTCGGAGCGCGGCAGGTAGCCCGTGAAGTGTGCGTTCGGAAAGCGGGTTCGCAGTGAGGCGAGCTCGGGGCCGTCGCCGACCACGACCTGCGATAGCTCGTCGAGCAGAGTGAGCGCTTGTAGCGCGAGCGCGACGCGCTTTTCGGGGATCAGCCGCGCCACGATCAGCGCCAAAGGCTTGGTTTCGGCGAGGCCGAGCGCTTTTCGCGCGAGGCTGCGCGTGGGCACGTCATCGACGTCAAGCGGACTCGCTGCGACGCGCACTGAAGGCAAAAGCTCGGGGCTGGCCGCGCGCAGAGCCTGCGCGAGTTCGGCGCTCGTGACCCGCACGGCGGCTCGCCGCGAGATCCACGCGCGTGCGATGTGCGTGCGCAATGGACTCGGCAGGCGACAGAACAGACGCACGTCCGAGCCGTGTCCAATCAGCTCGAGCTCGGCCTTGGGTTCGATTGAGAGCGCGATCGGCCACGCGCAGGGCAGGAGAAAGTGCGCTTGCACGCGCGTGAACGGCGCGTATCGGCGCAGCGCCTTCGCTGCGCGAAAGCAAAACTCGCCGGCACCGAGCCAGCGCGTGGGTCGCTCCTTCAGTCGCGCGAGTGCGCCGGGCCAACCGAACGCGCCGCGATCGGCGAGCCAGTGCAGCGTGCCTCCTTCACTCGTTCTCGAGCGGGCAGGCGAGCCAGGTGCGAAGACATGCACCTCGTGTCCGGCGCTCAGCAATCGCTTCACTTCGCTGCGCACGAAGTGGCCCGCGGCGTCTCCCGGCTGGGCGGGGTACGAGGTCGTAACGACGGCGATGCGCTCGCTCAAGAGCGAGGCAGTTCTCCGAGGGCCTTCACGGCTTCGGCGCCCTGAGCGGTGAGCATTTCCCCGAGTGTGCGCAGGTAGCGGAAGCTGTAGATCCCGGAGCTGTGGCTGTCCCCCCAAGTGAAGGAGAGCGCATAGTTGCCCACGCGCTCGATCTCGCGCAGCTCCTGATTGCCCCCGGTTTGGAAGCGGATCGCTCCGGAGTGGCCTTGGCAGCCCGCGCATGGGCAATAACCCCTTAAGATTTCATGGGGATAGCTCATGGTTTGCCCATCCGCCCAAGTGACTTCGAAGATACGGGCGCCGTGTGGGGCCTTGATGGCGGTGGGTTTAAATTGTGGTTCCATGCGAAAAAACGGGTTCTGCAGGGTGGATCGGGGCTTGCAAAGCCTCCGAGGGTCTGTCATACCCACGGCCCCTTGGCGAATACCAGCGAATCGGTTCAGTGCAGGCCTCTCGAGGTCCAAGTCGGCGACAAAGGCATTGAGCGTGCGATCAAGCACCTCAAGCGCAAGATGGCTGCGGAGGGCATTCTGCGCGAGCTGAAGCGCCGTCGCCACTACATGAAGCCGTCGATCAAGAAGCGTAAGAAGATGAGCGAAGCCGCTCGTCGTCGCCGCAAGCGCCTGAAGACGGACGAGATCCCGCGCACGATGGGTTGATCGCGCGGTCGGGACCGAGGGCCAAGTGTCCGCTCGAAAAGGCGGTAAAACTTGGCCCAAGTCGCGGAAATTGTTGAGTCTAGCAGCATGGCTCTCGCGCCGGCTGCATCGACGGTAGCCTTTCCCCGACCCCCGATCCGTATTCGTAGCGTTTTGGCACTTGGCCTGGTTGCCTGGTGCCTGTTCTCGCTCGTGCCGCGCGCGATGGCGGGCTACCGCGTCCACACGCTGGCGACCAGCGTGGCCGACTATGCCGTGTGCATGGCGGGTCCGACCGGTCCGGCCCTGTTCCGCGACAACCCGAGTGAATTTGCTCGGCTCGTGCACCGCCGCATCGTGGCCGCCGGCTCGGGTGAGCGCCCGTTCGAAAAATGCGCCAAGCACGCGCTCGCGATCACCGGCTCGGCTGAGGTCGCGCGCAAGCACGCGCTGAACGCGGCGAGCTTCAGCGATTTTGGCCTGACTGGGATCGAGAGCACGTCGGGCTTGTCGGTCACGAGCGAGCCGTTGGTTTCGGCGGCGCAGGCGGCCTGGCCGTTCGTGCGCGGCTACACGGCGCTCGTCAAACCTTCGCTCGGTGCGTTCGAAGCCATCCATCCGGTGGGTTTGCCGAAGCCCGGCGTCGGCCGAGGGATCCCGGCCTGGCGCGGCGTGTACCGCTCGGTGAAGCGCACGCCGGACGCGCTCTGGTTGGCTTTCGGCAAGGGCGCGCACCTCTCGCTGCTCAAGAGCACGGACAACGGGCTCACTTGGCGCCCGGGCGCGCTGGCAGCGACGAGTGACTTCGCGGAGCGCTGCGTGACCGGCGATGGGCGCGCGTTCGAGGTCGCGACGAGCGCCGATCACGACGTGCTCGAGGTCAATTCGATCGAGCAAGATGGCACCGCGCACGCCACGCAGCTCGCGCCCGAGAGCAGCACGGTCTACGCGCTGGCCTGCGACGAGCGCGCGTTGGTCCTACTGTTGCGCGCGCGCGGCAGCAAGCAGAGTGAGCTTTACAATTGTCCGTTCGCAGGTCGCTGTTCGGTGATGCCCGGACCGCGCCCCGAGGCTTCGCCCGGTCTGTACGAGCAGACCCTGGACGTCGCGCGCGTGCATGGCACGACCGTGCTCTCGGTGACCAATCGCGACATCGTGCGCGTCACTTCGAGTCGCGATGAGGGGCGCACTTGGACGCCTTTCTACGTCGCCTTCGACGCCTCCGAGCACCCGGGAGTACGCGCTGACGTGCGTACTCCGTCACGCTTACTGACGGTCGATGGGCGCGTGTTCCTGTACGGAGGCGGCAATCGCGCCGCGCAGTCGTACAGCGTGCTCGTCTCGGACGATCACGGCGCCAGCTTTCGCACGCCCTGAAGCGCTAGCGACGCGCGATACGGCGAAGCGCGCGGCCGACCCAATCATGCTTCTTGACGGGTTCGGTGCTGGGATCGGCTTCGGCCGCCAGTACGCGCAGCGCGCGGACCTCGAGCCGCGCGCTCTCGGCTTCGGCTTGCTCGCCGCCGGCCTCCGCGCTGCTCGCGATGCGACGAAAGGTCGCCAGCGCGGCCGGCCAGGCGTGCGCCTCGACATAGTGCTGCCCGAGCTCTTGCAGCGCGGAACGGTTGGGCTCGAGTTCGACCGCGGCTTCCAAGTCACTCACCGCCTGTTGGCTTCTGCCCGCGGCGCGATGCAAATGGGAGCGTAGTACCAACGCCTGCGCGCGTGAATCGCCCAGGCGGATGGCCTCGGAGTAAATCAACTCCGCTTCACGTGCGTCGCCCATGCGTTCGCGCAGGGCGCCCAAGCGCAGGTAAGCGTCGCCCAGCGTGCTGTCGATGGCGATGGTTTCGCTGTACTCGCGCAAGGCTTGCGCGATGTCGCCGCGCCGCTCGAGCTCGGTCGCGCGCTGGTAGTGACTCACCGCGAGCCGCCGCGACCAGCCTTCGCGAGTGGCAGGAACCTGCGCCTGGGCCGGTCCGGAAAGGCCTAGCGTGAGCAGCAAGCCGAGCGCGGCCAGCGCGCGCTGCGCTGTGTGCGGCAAGCCGCGAAGCGTGCGTCCGGGGGGCCACATCCGCCGCTGAATTCTCGCCCAAATCCGCGATTGCGGCCGCGGCACGCCTGTTGCTGACTGGAGCACAAATCCCATGAATCTGCGTGCGAAGCTGGCAAGTTCTCGGTTCTTGCGTTGGTCCCTAGTGCTCGGCGGCCTGCTCATCGCCCTCGCCGCGTGCGTCGCTGGCGCCAAAAGCCCGCTGAAGTCGGCCAACGGTGCGCTCACGCCGGGGGCGAGCGCGCGCGGCGGCAAGGGCGAGGGCGGCGCATTCCGCGTGGTATTCGCGGGCCCGCGAGGTGAGGCGAACGAGGTCAGCGAGCTCAGTTTGGTGTTCAGTCGCCCGCTCCGCAAGCTCGAGTTGGCCGGAGCTCCGACGCCGGCAATCGCGATCGCCCCGCCGATCGCCGGCCGCTGGCTGTGGGTGGGCACGCGCGCCCTGCGCTTCGTGCCGGAAACGCCGCATTTGCCGGGCTCCACTCAATATGCGGTGACGGTGCCTGCGGAGCTGCGCGCGCTCGACGGTTCGACCCTGGGCAGCCCCTACCAGCTCGAATTCAGTACTCCGCGCTTGAAGCTGGTCGATTCGGAACCGGGCGCAGGCAGCCGGGGTCTGGAGCCGTCCGCGAAATTCACGCTCCATTTCAACCAAGCGGTCGATCCGGAAAAGTTCCGCGCATTCAGCAAACTGACCGCCACGCGCGCGGGCAAGACCGAGGCGTTGGCCTTCTCGGTGCTGCGGCCGGATCCGAATCAACCCAAGCGGCTGGAGCTGAAACCGACGCGCCCGCTGCCGATCCATTCCGAGATCAAGCTCGCGGTCGCGCAGTCGTTGACGGGGCTCGAGGGCCCACTGCCGCTCGCGGCCGCGTTCGAGGTCTCGGTCGAAACCTATGGGCCATTGAAGGTCGATAGCGTCAATTGCGATCGCGAGACGCCGCACGGGCAGTGCGCGCCGGGCGGTTCGTGGTCGCTCGAGCTGAGCAACGCAGTGCCGCTCAAGGATCTGAAGCGAGCGCTGTCGATCACGCCCGCCGTGCCGCTGCGCTTCGAGAACTGGACCGACGAAGCGACGCCCGTGTCGTATTTGAGCATCACAGCGCCGTTTCAGGCGGGCATGAAGTACGCGCTGCGCGTCGATGCGGGGCTGCGTGATGTCCACGGTCAAAGCTTGGGCCGAACCTTCGGCAGCGAGATGGCAATCGACGACTATTTTCCAGCCGTCGAGATCGGCGTGCAAGGTCGCCTGCTGGATCCGCAGAGCACGAGCACGATCCCCGTCGGATCGCTCAACGTGAAGAGCTATAGCCTCCGCACCGCGCCGCTCACGGCGGAAGATGCGCTGCTCTTGGCCAGCGAAGACGAGCCGCAGAAGCGCTTTCAATTGTTCCGCAGCTTGCCGCGCACCCACCTGCGCTCGATCAACCCGGGCGCGGGCCTGAATCGAGTCAGCAAGGAGAACTTGGGGCTGGCGACGCTGCTCGGTCCGAGCGGCCGCGGGCCCTTGGCGATCGGCGTCGAATACGAGCGAAACCCGAAGGACTACCGCGCCCTCGAGACGTTCAAGATCGTGCAGCTGACCGACTTGGCGATCACCGCCAAGCTCTCACCCGAGGGCTCGCTGGTCTGGGTGACTCGCGTTTCGTCGGGCGAACCGGTGGCCCAGGCGACCGTGCGGATCTTGGGCGGCCGCTCGGGTGAACACCGCTACCAAACCGATGCGGAGGGCATTGCCAAGATCGGCGCCCAGGATTTCGCGCCCAAGCTGGACGAATCGGACGGCGACGCTGCCGCGATTTTGGTCGTGCAGAGCGAAGGTGATTGGGCGTTCGAGCGCGCTCGAGATTTTCTATCGCCTTGGCGTTTCTCGGTGCCCTTCGATTGGTCGGGTCGGAAGCGCGCTTACGGGATGATCTTCACCGAGCGCGGCATCTACCGACCGGGCGATCTCGTGCAAGTGAAGGGCATCGTGCGTCGCGAGCAGACCGGCGGCAACGCCACGCCCGTAGGCGAGGGACTGACGCTCGAGCTCTATTCACCCGATTCCGAACGAACGCAAGCGGTGGCCATCAAGCTGAATCGGTTCGGCACGTTCGCGACCGAGCTCAAGGTTCCAGAAACGGGCCACCTGGGCGCTTGGCAGATCAAGGCTCAGCTGGCAGACGACGTGATCTACGAGTCCTTCGACGTGTCGGAGTATCGGCCGGCGGAGTTCAAGGTCGCTGTCGAGAGCGAACGCCCGAGCTACGTCCGCGGCGATACCGCGCGCTGGACCGGCCACGGTGATTACCTATTCGGCGCGCCGATGGCCAAAGCGAGCGCGCGCCAGACGGTTTCGCGCGCGCCCAGCTACTTCGAAGTGCCGAACTCTGTAGGGTTTTCCACGAGCGCTGCGGCGTATCACGCAGATCTGGAAGATCAGGGGCTAAATACGAGTCAGCTGCTAGCGCAGAATGGCACTCTGGACGCTCGCGGTACCGTTGCCTTCGCGCACAAGCTCGATTTGCCTGCGCAGCGCGGCCCCGAGCTGCTCAGCGCCGAAGTCGAAGTCAGCGACGTGTCGCGGCAAAGCATCGCTGGTAGCACCTCCGCGATCGTTCACCCCGCCGAATTTTACCTGGCGCTGAAGGAGCCCGAGGACTACTTCGCGTCGGCGCCAGGAAAATTCACCACTGCCGTCTTGGCGCTATCACCCAAGGGTGAGCGCCTGAGCGGGAAATCGGTGAAGGTCGAGCTGCTCTCGCGCCGCTGGACGTACGCGCGCCAAAAACAGGGCGACAACGACTCACAGCTGCTGAGCAAGGTGGTCGATCGCGTGGTCGGCTCGTGCACCGTGATCACCGCGCAGACGCCCGCCCCGTGCTCGGTGGAGCTCAAGGAGGCCGGCTATCACGTGCTACACGCGACTGCCAAAGACGCACGCGGCAACGGCGCCGAGTCGGCGCTCAGCTTGTACGGCATCGGTGACAAGGGCACGGGCTTCGGCGATAGCGATCGGCTGAGCGTCGAGCTCAAGAGCAACAAGCTCACGTACCAAATCGGCGATACGGCGCGCGTGCTGATCAAATCGCCGTTCCCAGAGGCCGATGCGCTGGTCACGATCGAGCGGGCCGGCGTGTACCGCTCGCAGCGCCTGCGCCTGCATGGCCCGACGCCGACGATTTCCGTGCCGATCAGCGAGGATTTACGGCCCAACGCGTTCGTGGCCGTGCACTTGGTGCGTGCCCGCAAAGTCAACGAGAAGAGCACGCTGGGCGCGCCGTTTCGCGTGGGTTACACCGAGCTGCGCGTCGACCCGGAAGCGCGAAGGCTAGCCGTCAGCGTGCGTCCGGACAAATCCGACTTTGCGCCCGGCGGCGAGGTGACCGTCGACGTCGCGCTCAAGGATCGCGCGGGCAAGCCGCACTCGGGCGAAGTGACGTTGTACGCCGTGGACGAGGGAGTGTTGTCCTTGATCGGTTACAAAGTGCCCGATCCGATCCCGGTGTTTACCGCGCCGCGTCGGCTCAGCGTCGCCACGCTCGAAGCGCGCGACGGGCTGGCTCGGATCGGCCTCGAGGCCCTCGATGGCGCCATGGGTGCGGACAAAGGTCGCGCTGGCGGCGGTGGCGGGCTCAGCCCGGCGCGCCGGGACTTTCGTCAAACCGCGTACTTCAATCCGAGCGTGCTGACCGACGCGTCCGGTAAGGCGCAGATCCGCTTCAAGCTGCCCGAGAGCCTGACTACGTATCGGATCATGGCCGTTGCCGTCAGCGATGGCGACCAGTACGGGTTTGGCGCCGCTTCGGTCACTACCAGCAAGCGACTGATGGCGCGGCCGGCGCTGCCGCGCTTCCTGCGCGCAGGCGACCAGCTCGAGGCCGGCGTGGTGATTTCGGCCAAGAATTTCGAGCCAGGGCAAGTCACGGTTCAGGCGCGCGCTACGGGCATTGCGCTAGTCGGTGATGCGTCACGCACGGTCACGCTGAGCCGCGATCAATCGCTCGAGGTGCGCTTCCCGTTCCGCGCCGAGGCCGCGGGCAAAGCCAGCTTGCGCTTCGACGTCAGCGCCGGCGCAGAGAAGGACGCGGTGGTCGTCGAACGGCGTATCGATTCGCCCGCCACGCTCGAGGCGGTCGCGCTGTACGGAAAATCCCAAGATTCGGTGGCTGAAGCTTTGGGTGACCTGAGCGCGATTCGGCCGGACATCGGCCAACTCGACATCAGCGTGGCGTCCACGGCGCTGGTCGGACTCGGCGCGGGCGTCGATCAGCTGGTTCAATACCCGTACGGTTGCACGGAGCAGCTCTCCAGCATGCTGATCCCGCTCGTGCCCCTGCGCGATCTGGCGAAAGATTTCAAGATCCCGCTGCCGCTCGATCTGAACAAGGTCGTGCCGCGCACGGTGGCGGAGATCGTCTCGCGGCAACGCGGTGACGGCGGCTTCGGCTTGTGGCCGAACTCGACGCAGAGCTACCCTTGGGTCGGCGCTTACGCGCTGTTCGTGCTGAGCCAGGCCAAGCTACACGGCGTCGCCGTGCCGCAAGCCGTGTTCGACCGAGGCAAAGACTACCTGCGGCGCTACCTGGCCGAGACGAACGACGACGAGTACCGCTTGCCCACGCTGGCCTTCGTGCTGGACGTGCTCTCGGACATGGGCTCGCCAGACGCCGGCTATCAGCAGAAGCTGTTCGAACGGAGGAAGGAGCTGCCGCTGTTCGCCAAGGCGCTGTTGCTCCACGCCATCGCCGGCAGCAAAGCTCAGAAAAAGCTCTCGGACGCGCTCGCGCCGGAGCTCGAGAACGCGCTGCGTATCGAAAATGACGCCGCGTTCGTGGGCGAGAACACCGGTGATGAGTACGCGGTGCTGATGGATTCCCAAGCGCGCACCTCGGCGCTCGTGCTGCGCGCCTTGCTGAGCGTCAAACCGGATCACCCTCTGGCCGCGCAGCTCGCGCGGGGCCTGTTGTTGCAACGCATCGACGGCACCTGGCGCAGCACGCAAGAGACCGCGTATGCCTTGCTCGCGCTCGATGCCTACCGCAAAGCACAAGAGAAAACCGTGCCCGACTTCCAAGTGAAGGCACTGCTCGGGCAGCAATCGGTGCTGGACGCGGAATTCCGCGGGCGCAGCCTGAGCGCCGAGCAGGCGCGCGTCGCGATCGGGAAAGTGCTTGGCTCGAAGAGCGGGGACTTGGTCTTCGAGAAGCGTGGCTCGGGTACGTTGTTCTACCAGGCGCGGCTACGCTACGCGCGCCGCACGTTGCCCAATGATACGCTCGACCAAGGGTTTTTCGTGCAAAAGGGCCTGCGCTCGGTCAGCCCCGAAGGACTGCCTCAGGCGCTCGGCAGCATCGCCGACACGAGCGCCCCCCGCTTTCGTGGCGGTGACTTGGTGATCGCGGATCTGGTGATCGTCACGCCCAGCCCGCGCGACTTCGTGGTCGTCGACGATCCGCTGCCCGCGGGCTTCGAGGCCGTCGATAGTCACTTGGCGACCACGTCAGGCGCGCTCGACGTCGGTGAGAGCGGCTACGACTCGTGCGCGGATTGCGACTCGGAAGAAGCGCGTGATGACTTGGCCGCAGGTCGCACCTTCTTCGAAGGCTACTCACGGCGCGAACTGCGTGACGATCGCGTGCTGTTCTTCGTCGATCACATGGCCGCGGGCATGTACCACTACCGGTATTTGGCGCGCGCCACCACGCTCGGGAAATTCGTGTTGCCCTCGACGCGCGTGGAGGAGATGTATACCCCCGAAACCTTTGGTCGCAACGGGGCCAGCCTGGTGACCGTCGAATGAGTCGCCGAAAACGCTGGATTTTTGGGCTCGCGCTGCTCGGCTTGCTGCCGCCGCTTTTGCTCGTGCTGTGCGCTGCCTGCGAAGAATTGCCCAGCGCGCTCGTTGATTCGGAGGCTGGGGTCAGCACCCAGATGATGGATCGCGATGGCCAGGCGATCCGCGAGTTGCGGTCCAAAGACGGCAAACTATCGTCGCGGGTCAGGCTCGCTGAGCTCTCGCCTCTGGTCGTCCCGGCGTTGCTCGCGGCGGAAGACGCGCGCTTCTATCGTCATCCTGGGATCGACCCGGTGGCGATCGTGCGTGCGTTCGGTCAGGCGTTACAGAATCGCAAACTGGTCTCGGGAGCGAGCACGCTGACGCAGCAGCTGGCGCGGGCGGTGGTGCCGCGCCCGCGGACGGTGCTCGGCAAATGGCGGGAACTCGCGATCGCGCTTCGCATCGAGCGCAGCCTGAGCAAACAGCAGATCTTGGAAGAGTACCTCAACCGCGTGGAATTTGGCCCGAATTTGCGGGGGATCGACGCGGCCAGCCGGCGCTATTTCGACAAGCCGGCAGCGCAGCTCGACCTAGCGGAGGCCGCGGCGCTAGTGTCCATTCCGCGCGGCCCCACGCTGTATGACCCTGCGCGAGGCACGCGCGCGCTCGAGCGGCGGCGTGATCGCGTGCTCGAGCGAATGGTCAAGCAGGGCTTGGCGAACGCAGACGCAGCGCGCACGGCCCAGCTGGAGCCGCTGCATTTGACGCGTGGGCTGACCCAGGGCGGCACCGAGCACCTGATGCAAGGCTTGCTTTCGGGCGCGCTGGCTCCGGAGCTGCGCGCTGAGCGCGTGCAACGCTTGGACACCAGCATCGACTCGGCGCTGCAGCGCGAGGTGGCCGAGCTCTCCCGGCGTGCGGCGCGCTACGGCGCCGAGGTCGGCTTGAGCTCGGTCTCGGTCGTCGTCCTCGAAAACGCCACGGCCGAGGTGCTGGCCTACGTCGGCTCACCGGATTTTCATGCACAAAAGGCGCTTGGCCAGAACGACGGCGCGCGGGCGCTGCGCCAACCGGGCTCAGCGCTCAAGCCGTTCGTGTACGCCGCGGGCATGGCTCGCCTGGGCATGACCGCGGCGACCCGGTTGCCCGATCTCGAGCTGCGCTTGCCGACGCCCGCGGGTGTGTATTCACCACGCAACTACGACGGTCGCTTTCATGGGCCGGTGCTGGTGCGCGATGCGCTGGCCAACTCCTTGAACGTTCCGGCGGTGTATACTGCTGCGCGCGTGGGCCCGGAACACGTGCTCGAGCTGCTCCACCGAGCTGGTTTCAGCTCGCTGTCCCAGAGCGCGGAACACTACGGCGCAGCGCTTTCGCTCGGTGACGGCGAAGTGAAGCTGACTGAGCTGGCGCAGGCGTACTCCATGCTGGCGCGCGACGGCGCGTTTTTACCGCTCCGTTTCTATCGCCGCGCGCTGCTGGCGAGCGGCGCTGAGTTGTCTCGCGGCGTGCCGCGCCCGAGCCCGGTGATCGAGCCGCGCATCGCTCGCGTCCTGACCGACATTTTGGCCGATGATCTGGCGCGCGCCCCGGAGTTTGGGCGGGGAGGGCCGCTCGCGTTTCCGTTTCGGGTGGCCGCGAAGACCGGTACTTCCAAGGGCTTTCGCGACAATTGGACGGTGGGCTTCACGCGCGAAGTGACGGTCGCGGTGTGGGCCGGCAATTTCGACGGCACGCCGATGACCGGCTCGACGGGGATCACTGGTGCCGGCCCGTTGTTCCACGAGGTGATGCTCGCGGCCATGCGAGGCCGCACTCCGGCGCCCTTGCTCGATCATACGGGGCTCGCCAACGTCGAGGTGTGTGAGCTGAGCGGGGAGCGCGCGGGTGACTCGTGTCCGCATCGGCGGCGAGAATGGTTCACACCTGGCAGCGAGCCGAGCGCGCGCTGCGAGATGCACGAGCTCGTGGCCATCGATCCTCAGACTTCGTTGCGCGCTGGCCCGAGCTGTCGCGATCGCGCGCTCCGGCTGTTCGAGCGCTATCCGCACGAGTTCGAGAATTTCGCGCGCCAAGCTGGCCGCCCTGTCGCACCGCGAGAGTTCTCGGCGCGCTGCCCCGGACCCGCTGCTGCGGCGCGAAGCGGCGCTCCAGAGCTCGTGTTCCCGAACGCCGAAGCCGAATTCCTGATCGATGCCGGCTTGCGCAGTGACCAAGAAATCATGCTCGAGGCGCGCGCTCCGAGCGAACGACTCACGTTCTTCGTCGATGATCGTGCGATCGGCACGCTGCGCGCACCCTTTCGCTTGCCATGGCGCTTGCAAGCGGGCGCACACCGCGTGCGAGTGGCCACGCCCGACGGCCAGCAGAGCGAACTTGTCCGGTTTCAGGTCAAGTAGCGAGGTCGCTCAAGGTACGTGCTGCGCTGCACCCGGGTCGACTCCCGAGCCAGCCCGGCTGAGCCACGTCGCGCCCAGGATTGCACTCACTGCCAATGCGAGCAGCGCTACGAAGACGACCTGCTTCGAGCGCATGCCGGCCTTGGGCAGCTCTGCTACCGCAACGGCGGGGGCAGGCACAGGCGCAGGCGCAGGTGCAGGCGTTGCTTCGAACCCGGCCGAGCTGCGCCTGGTTCGCGATCTTCGCCCAGGTACGCCCATGCGCGCGTGGGCTTCGCGCCAAACGCCGCTGATCGGCGAGTCCGCTTCCTCCACGCCTGGCGCCGGTGTCAGCGGAGCTACGGGGATCGTGGGGGTAGGGTGGGCGACTTGCAGCGCGGCTGGTTCGGGCGCGGCCGGTTCAGGCTTGGGGGGAGGAGCCGTAGTCCGCCGCGCGGCGGCGAGGCGGGCGGCGCCTAGAGGCGGTGGGCGCGCGGTGGTCGGTGCGTTCTCGAGCTCCAGGAGAGCCGAAGCGCGCGCCGCGCGAAAGACGCGCGTCGTGTCCGAGTCAGCAACTTGCTCCTGATGCACTTCGAGTTGCTCGCGACGACGCTTCCGTTCCGGGCCCATCAATCGTTCGAGCTCCGCTTGGACTACCTCGCGCTCGGCGATCAAGTTCGGATCGAGCGCTGATAGCGAGCTGGCGAAGGCCGCGGGCGTTTCAGCACCTGGTCCGCCAACGATGGCTTTCGCCAACAGCTCGCTCAGTTCTTGCGGAAGCTCGCGTGTCTGCCACGAGGCCGGGTTCCCGTTCATCAGGCGAGCGCACGCCAAGCGAGCGAGCTCGACCGCAGCGGCGCGCACGTCGGATGCGGGCGCGCTCATGCCCGCCGTGACCGCGACGTAGGACGCCCCGGTCGTGGTGCGCGCGAGCACCGGCGCGATCAAAATCTCGGACAAGAAGAGCTTGCCCGACTCGGAGATCCAAATGCTCTCCGGATAGAGGCAGCGCGCGGCGCCCGCGCTTTCGCCGAGCATCTGCTCGGCTTCTGCAGTCACGGTCAGTGCGTCGAGCACGATTCGCACGGCGACCGGCGCAGCGACGGGCGTTCGCTGTTTCACCGCGGCCTGCCCCAGCTCGAACAGCGTCACGCCTGAGGCGTACTCGCTGGCGAGGTACCAGGCATCTTGGTGTTGGTACGTGCCGAGCACCTTGGTCAACCGCGGGTGCGTCACGCCCTGCGCGCGGACCATGGCTGATTCGAGCTCTCGCGTCGGCAAATTCGCGAGCCTGCGCAACGCGACGAGCTGCGTGCCGTTCTTACCGTCGCGCAAGCGCCCGAGGTGTACCGAGCCTGCGCCGCCTCGGAAGAGCTCGAACAACTCCTCACACTTCGTCGGAGCAGGCGCGGGCATCGTGGCGGACGCTGGCAGCGAGCCGGGAGATGCGGACGCGAGGGGCGGCATGACAGAAGGCACGAAAGAGGGCATGATGGCGGGCGCGGCCGGGGGCGCGCCGGAAATGCGAGACGGATGTAGGCCTACATCGTCTTCTTGCACGTCCGTTCTCCGGGCCATTGCGATCCTTTATACTCCGCGTGAGTAACGAACGGCCATCCAAGGCCGTCACTAAAGTACTCATGTGAACACTTGATTGCGTGCTGTCAAACAGGCAGACTACGCGATTAATCATGGTAGCGCAGTTCGCTCGTCTCACTGGCTTGGGTGTCGGCTTATGTATCGCGTTAGCGCAGCCTGAGCGCGCGTGGGCTCAGCCTGAAGCCCCCGCTGCTGCTGCTGCAGCGAGCCCAGCAGTTTCAGCCGAGGTCTTGAAAGAAGCTGGAGAGCGCTACGCGCGGGGCCTCGCGTTGTACGGGGATGGGGAGTTCTTGCTGGCCTTGGTGGAGTTTGAACGCGCCTACCAATTGTCGAACAACTACAAGGTTTTGTACAATATCGGCCAAGTCCGGATTCAGCTCGGTCGCTACGCCAAAGCCAAAGAGGCGCTGGAAGATTATCTGAGAGCGGGCGGCGCAAACCTCAGCCCAGAGCGCAGCCAGGCCGTGAACAAGGACTTAGCCACGTTAGCCGAACGCACCGCCAGTTTGAACGTCATCACTCGAGAGGTGGGCGCGGATATTTCGCTCGACGGTAAGGTGATCGGCACCTCACCGCTGACTTCACCGGTGATCGTCGACGCGGGCGAACACAACTTGGTCCTACACAAGTCGGGCTTCTATGACGCGGTCCAATCGGTCACGCTGGCCGGTCACGATCAAGTCGAGCTCACGGTCGAGTTGAAGGCGATCCCCGTGGCTACACAGGCCAAGTCCGGCGACGTTCGCGCCACGCAGGCCGCCCCCGCAAAGCCATCGCACACTGCGATGTGGGTGAGTTGGGCAGCCACGGGTACACTCGCGGCGACGGCCGGTGTGGTCGGTTATCTCGGCATTTCCAAGGCCAATGAGCTGGAGTCGATGCGCACGGAGTACGGTGTCACGCGCAGCGAGCTCGACAAGACTCAAAGTTCGGCGCGCACGCTGCTCGCGATCTCCGACGTCGCAACGGGTCTGGCCGTCGTCGCGGGCGGCGTGGCTCTCTATCTCACCTTGAGCCACCCGAATGAGAAGGCCGCTCCGTCAGGCGTTGCCCTGGGCATTGCGCCTAACGGAGTAAGGTTACGCGGCTCGTTCTAGCTCGGGCCTAGCAACCGCAGCGGTCGTAGATGTTTACGTCTACGAACGTTGCGTCTTCGCAGGTCCAGCTACAGATCAGCGTCTCGCAATCCGTTCCGGGAACGGGCGCTGGCTGCTCGGTCAAACCCTGGTCGGAGCACACGTATTGGTTCGCGGTCAGGTGTTCGGCTTCACAGGCGATCATGGCCGTGTACTCGTCCTTGGCAGAGGTATCCGCGGCGAGCGCGAGACAGCCTGGGACGCAGTCATCGCCGAAGGTACAGGCGGCAAGCCCAGCTTGCGCGGCGCAAACCGTGGCGCAATTTTCAGCCAGCGTGGGGACGCTCGCGCTGCCCGCTTCGCCTCCTGCGCCGCCTTCGCTCGAATCGCCCGCGCTCCCGCCGCTGCCGCCGGCGCTCTCGCCGGCCGCGCCCGCGATTTCAACTGCGCCTCCTTCACCGGCGTTGCCGCTGCCGCTGTCGCCGTTACCGCTGCCGCCTTGAGCCTTGCCAGCGTTGCCGGCTTGCGCTGCGCCGCCTGCACGTCCACCTGAGCCAGCAGACGCGCCGCCTTTGCCACTGCTGCCGCCGCCGCCGGGTCCGCCGCCGTCGTCGTCACTGCCGCACGCCCACATGCTACCTGCAGCGGCGAGAATCAGGACTGACCAAGTAAGTTTGTTTCTATGCATTCGATTCCTCGTTCGGCTTTCATCGATTGGTGGGGTCGCTACACACCCCGGGTTACAACGGATCTTACACACTAAAAAAAAGTTTCGCGGCGCACAAGTACACAACTCGTCCGCGCTAGTCGTGCAACCGACTTTCGATGTTGCACAATGTACCGATCGATTTTCCGAATGTGCGAGATGCACTCAGCATGTGGGGAAGTCAGAAGTGCCACAGAATGCCCGCCGGGCGCTGACGCCTCTCGAGCGCGCGGTTGCGGCACGGCGGCTGCAAGGCTCGGCTACACAAACGGTCACATTTTAAATACAAGGAGAAATCAGCTCAAAATGATGAAGTTGTTGGCGCTGTTCGGTGTTGGTGTTCTTGGTCTTTCATCGCTACAGGGCTGCGTGAGCGCGCTCGGTGACGGCTCGGAAGAAGTGGGCAGCGCTTCAGCCGAAGTGACGAACGCTTGTTACACCAACAGCGGTGTGCTGCCGACGAAGGCCGCGTTGGCGGTCGCGATGGCCACCGAACTCGGCCGCTGGGAGCCCTCGAAGGACTTGGTTGCAATCAAGGTCGCCGCGATGCCGATGAATACGCAGCCCGTCGTGCAATTGAGCCCCAACGCGGTGTGCCTCAAGAACAACTGCGCGAACACCAAGGCGCTGCTCGGTCAGCAGGATTGGCGCATGTACACGTTCGTCGACCAAAATGTGTTCAATGCCGTCAATTTCAACGGTGAACTGACGCAATCGCTCGGGCGCCACAACCAGAACATCACCGATCTCACGCGCAACAACGCGAAGCTGCTCCCGCCCGCGCACAAGCTGACGCTAGTCGGTGGCCCGGTGATGCTCGGCCGAGGCAACTGCGGCCCGCACTACGTTTACCAGGCCGATCACCTCGATGGCACGCCTTTGACCGCTAGCGAAGCGACCAACCTGGCCAACGGCTTGTGCATGTTTGGTTACGGTAACTGCGGCGGCAACAACCCGTACATCAAGTACACGGTGACCGGTCAAGGCTGCCCGGCTGGACGCACCTGCGTCGCGATCGACCCGACCGACGGCGACAACGGCTCCGGCACGACCACCACGGCCGGTAGCATACCCACCTACCCGCTGAATCGCCTGTACGACGTCACGAACAGCAAGCTCAATACCCAGTGCCTGACCACCGCGAACAAGCTCGGCACCATGCTCAGCAAGTGCGCGACGAATCCAACTACATGCGGGTACCTGTACTGCCTCGCTCCGTGATTCGACTACCGCCCGTCTCGCCTTCACTGATGGATGATCTCGGACGAGGTCGACGCCGCTCGCGGTGCCGGCCTCGTCGCCGTTTTGTCCGCCTACATTCGACAGGAGTTGAGCTTGCACACTTTCGAACTGCGGGTTGCACAAGTGGTGCGTACGAGTTGTGCAACTCGACCTCCGAGTTGCACAACATGGCAGTCCCTCTTGCTCATGTGTGATTCCCCCGCATTATGTGGGTAAAAACGGGGATTGCCCTGAAAATGTCGCTAATTTGTCGATATTCATCGAGTGGCGGATCTCGGCATGGCAGCTGCAATAGCCAATCGCACAAGGTCACGGGTCGAACTCGGGAGGATTGGTGCAAATGAAAAAGTTATTGTCGCTGCTCGGTGTAGGTTTTCTAGGTATCTCGGCGTTACAAGGCTGTGCGGCTACCGTCAGCAGTGAGGAAGCCGACAGCGAGACGAAATCTCAAGCTCTGACTGCTTGCTACACGAATAGCGGCGTGCAGCCGACCAAAGCCGCGTTGGCCGTCGCCATGGCCACTGAGCTCGGCCGCTGGGAACCGACCAAAGACTTGGTCGCCGTCAAAGCCGCCAACATGCCGATGAATACGCAGCCGGTGGTGCAATTGAGCCCGAACGCGGTGTGCCTCAAGAACAACTGTGCGAACACCAAGGCGCTGCTCGGTCAACAAGACTGGCGCATGTATACGTTCGTCGACCAAAATGTGTTCAACGCCGTCAATTTCAACGGTGAATTGACGCAATCGCTCGGTCGGCACAACTCGAACATCACCGATCTCACGCGGAACAATAAGACCAAGCTGCCGCCCGCTCACAAGCTGACGCTGGTCGGCGGCCCGGTCGTGCTCGGCCCCGGATCTTGCGGCCCGCACTACGTTTACCAAGCCGATCGCCCCGACGGCACGCCGCTGAACGCTACCGAAGCTGCCAATCTCGCCAACGACTTGGTTATGTTCGGCTTCGGCAACGCCGGCGGCAACAACCCGTACATCAAGTACACGATCACCGGTCAAGGCTGCCCGGCTGGACGTACCTGCGTCGCGATCGACCCCACGGATGGTGACAACGGCTCTGGCACGACCACCACGGCCGGTAGCATTCCGTCCTACCCGCTGAACCGCCTGTATGACGTGACGAACGCCAAGCTCAATAGCCAGTGCCTCACCACCCAAAATAAGCCCGGTTTCATGCGCAGCAAGTGCGCGACGAATCCGACCACATGTGGGTACTTGTACTGCCTCACTCCGTGATCGCCGGCTCCCGGGCTCACCGCCCACACACTGACTGTTGACCTTGGATGAGGCCGACGCCGCTTACGGCGCCGGCCTCATCGCCGTTTGTGGTACTCGTGGCGAGCGCTCGTGAGCGTCCGATTTGCGGAGCGATGTCGAAGGCATGGTATGCTTCAGGCTTTGACTAACCGGTGGAAAATCGCGTGAAGACTCGATACTGGCTTGCTTCGATTCCGTTGCTGCTCCCGACCAGCGGCTGCTCACTGTTTTTTGAGCTCAACGCCAACCAATGCAACGTGACGAAGGACTGCACCAACCTGGGTCCACAGTTCGCCGACACGCTGTGCGTGAACCAAGTCTGCGTCGCCAAGAGCGCTGGAAATGCTGGCGCCAGCGGCAACGGACCTGGCGGCGGCTCCAGTGGCAAGGCGGGCGCCGGCGCCACGAGCGGCGGTGGCTCCGAAGACGCGGGCGCGGCCAATGGCGGCACGGGAGGCAAGCCGCCCGAGTGCACCACGAATGGCGAGTGCATCGATGCGCACGTCGATCAGCCATACTTGTGCGTCGACGGCTCGTGCCTGGCGCTGACCAGCGACGATTGCCCGCAGTTGGTGCCCAGCAAAAACACCCTGGAGATGCTGCGCAAGCCCGCGCCGATCATCGTCGGCGCCTACGCCAACATGAACAACGCCGATGATTTCCATGACTCGCAGGCGGTCATCAATTGGGATCTGGCGTTCAGCGAATTCCATGAGCAGACCTTGGGTGGCATTCCGAACAAAGGCGGAGGCGCCGCTCGCCCGGTGCTCGCGCTCATTTGCCAAAGCAGCACGGTCGCCGACATTACGCCCAGCCTAGAGCACCTGACTCAAGAAGTTCACGTGCCGGCGATCTTGAGCACGCTGTCGGCGGATAGGTTGTTTGGCGCGTTCAACTTCACTCAGTCTTCGGAGTATACGGACGGAGGCGGCGAGCCCGTCTTGTTCTTGAGCACCGGCAGCGCCGATCTGCGGCTCGCGAATCTCGCCGACGACGGCTTGGTTTGGCACATGCTGGGCGATCCGCGCACGCTCGCCGCGACCACGGTTGGCCTGCTGAACAAGATCATTCCCACCGTCGAGTCGGCCCCTGGATTCACGGGTCCGCTGCGCGTGACGCTCGTCTACTCCGACGATACGACGATGACCGATCTGGCCAGCGTGCTGACGACGCCCGACGAGGAGCACCCCGACACGTTGCTGACGTTCAACGGCAAATCAGCGATCGACCAGCTCGGCTCCGGAGAGTTTCGACAGGTCAAGATCCAATCCGCGAAAACCCATCCCAGCCCCGAAGTGCAGAACGCGATCGATGATCTGACCGACCATCCGCCGCACATCGTCATTGGCATGGCCACGAACGAGTTTGCCAGCGTAGTCAATGCCGTGGAAAACCACGCGGCGGGCAAGGGGCCGTTCTATTTGGCGTCGCATTTGCTCTACAACACCTCGGAGCTGCGGCTCTCGATGGAGGCAGTGCCCGCGTTGGCTCAGCGCTTGGTCGGGGTGAACTATGCCGAAGCGCAGGACGCGAAGTCCAAGGCGCTGTACGACGCCTACCTGGCGCGGCTGAAGAGCTCGTACCAAGGCTCGCTCTCGGTGGCCGGGACGGAGAACTACTACGATGGCGCGTACTCGCTCCTGTACTCACTGGCCGCTGGCTACGCGCTCGGCACTAAGCCGCCGGCCGGGGATACTTTGAGCACGCAGCTCGATGAGCGCGTCTTCAGCACGAACAAGGACGCGAAGTCGGTGGACATCGGGCCGGCGGCGCTCGGTAACGACAGCGTGGGCAAGCTGAGCAGCCTGACCTACAAAATGTCGCTCTATGGCACGATGGGGCCACCGAATTTCGATCGCACGAGCGGCACGCGCGTAACCACGACTTCGGCTTGGTGCATGGAGAAGCCAGACATGGCGTGGGTCTACCGAGCGGACGGCTTGATCTATGATCCGGATACTCACGACTTCAGCGAGCCCTCCGCCGGCGTTCCGACATGCCTTCAACAATATTGAAGCGGCTGAGTGTTGGCGCGCTGACTGCGCTCGTCGGCTGCAGTCAAGCCTCACTCGAGCCGGTCGAGCAGGGTCAGCAGGCGGTCGCCTACGGTGAGCCGTCGGGGCCGGAAGACGATGGCGTGGTGCAAGTTCGGAGCAACGGCGGGACGGTGATCCAAAATTGCACCGGTACGTTGGTGGCAGACAATCTGCTCCTCACGGCGCGCCACTGCATTGCGCGGTTCGTCGACGCACCGTTCTCGTGCACGCCCGACGGCGAACTGGTCGAGGGGAGCAAGGGCGGTCAGATTGGGCCAGCTCTCACGCCGAGTGCGATCAGCGTCCGCGTCGGCAGTTCGCCGGACGCGCCCGTTGCGGCGTTGGGAAAGCAAGTCTTTACCGTCCAGTCGCCGTCGATCTGTCGTAATGACATTGCCTTGGTCGTGCTCGATCGGTCGTTGACGGACGTGCCCGTGTTCGCTCTGCGTTTGGATTCCGGCAACGAACCAGGTGAGTTGGTGCGGGTGGTTGGCTTTGGGTTCGACGAGAACGACAACTTTGGTTCGCGCATCACGCGCAGCGGCGTCCCGATCGGCCAGGTAGGTACGAGCAACTTCCGACCGGATGGAGACCGTGTGCCGGCGCGCACGTTCGTCATTGAGGGTGCCGTCGCCTGTCACGGCGACAGCGGCGGGCCGGCGTTTAGCGAGCAAAACGCGGTCGTTGGCGTGTTTTCGCAGGTGGTCGGGCCTTGCTTGGCCAGTACCGCGCGGGATGTCTTCACTCAAGTCGCGCCTTTCAAGGACGATCTCATCTTGCCCGCATTTGCCGCTGCCAACGCGCAGCCGATAGTCGAGGCACTCGGCAGCGCTGGCGCGCCGAATGACGAATCCGATGCCGGGTCGAGCGTCGCGGGTGCACCCGGCAGCGTGCCGAGTGCAGGCGCAGGCAGCAGCGATGAAGAGCAGAGCTATGGTGGGCCACGCCAGGCTGGCGGTTGCAGATGTCATTTGAGCGGCGCGCGCGCAGGCTCGCTCGATCCGGAAGCGTTGCTCGCGTTCATGGTGTTCGGCCTGGCCTGCGCCCGCAGGCGTCGACCATTGACACCGAGCGCCGTTCGACCTCGAACCTAGCTCAGGGCTTCTCCAGGCAATGACGTCGCACGTGACGTCGTAGGCCCGACGCGAGCTCGGTATCGTAGAAGCGCTGGGCAGCGGCGCGAGTCGTTTCTCCCGGATGCTCGAGGCAGTTCGCGATGAGTTCGTAGCCCCGCTGCAAGACCAGCGAGTCCTCCGGGAACTCTTGGCGATAGATCGCGAGCAAGCGGCGGATGCCGGGCACGTCCTCGACGTCTACCGCGCCATCGAGCGAGAAGGTGAGCTCGTTTTCTCGGTAGATCCGCTGATGCTGTGGCGTGATCGGGTGAGGGTGAGGCGGCTCCTCTGCGGGCGGCTTCGAGTTAGCGGGCAAGACCTGCGCCGCGCCCGATGCGGGCACGAGCTCGATTGGCGTCACCGACTCCGGTATTTGCAGCGTGTCCCGTGGCTTCTCTGCGAGCGTTCCTTGTGGCTCTGACAGCTTTGCCGACGAACGAAAAGCCAGGAAGCCGAGCAGCGCGGCGCTCGCCAGGAATACGCTGCCAGCGATTCGACGAAGCTTCGGCGCCAACGGGGGACTCCTTCGAGGTGGCGAATCAGGGCTTGGTGACGGTCCAGGTGACGATCTGTTCGGAACGCTTCCACGACGTGCCGTGACAGTAGCCGCCAGTGACGCTGGCCGGGCAAGTGCTGGTACGGTTCTTTACCAGGTCCATCGAGGCATTGTCATAGGCCTTGGCGGAGATGGTGTGGACGCCGGAGGCGAGCCCGGCGACCGACCACGTGGTGCCGCCGTTCTGGGTCGTCACTCCGTCTACCGTCCAATCGACGTTGATCACGGCCGGATCGATCACGTTGACCGTGAGCGCGGCAGGGTTGGTCACCGCGCCCGCGGGCGGTTCGGTCGAGTCGATGGGCGTGACCGCGCGCCAGATGCTGAAGATGATTTGTTCGCGCGAGACCGAGTTGAAGCTGGTGTTGACGTTCAGGCCGAAGAGGCTGTTCATCATCGAGTTCGAGCTCGGTCGGTATTGGCCCGAATCGAGGTAGCGGCTGCCGACGAACGTGCCTTGAACTCCAGTCGCGCCCAGGTCCGGCACATTGAGCCCCTTTTGGGTGGTTCCCAGCCACAGGTTCCATTTGCCGTCGGTCGTCGCCGGATCGCCCGCGGTGTTGATTTCTGCCTCGGCCTTGCCTGTCGAACCGGTCTGGTTGGTGTCGTTGCCGCAGCCGGAGCCCGTGGCTTTGGCGCAGTACTCGTCTGCCAGCTGGTGAAAGCCATGACCGCCCTCGTGCAGCGCGGCGCCGGCCGCGTCGGCGTGCGCGCCAGACCACAGCATCAAGCGGGCACCGGTGTTTTCCCATTTGGCTTGATTGAGCACGACCGCTTTCCAATCGATTTCGAAGCTCGCCGGGACCTTGGCCTTGATGTAGTCGTTGACCTTCGTCTCATCGACCGCCGCCAAGCGATCGCCGCCGTTGCCGCCGCCGAAGAGGGTCGGGCCGTTGCCAATGCCGTTGTTCTGGCTAATCGCCTTCATCACGCAAATATTGACGAAATTGCGATAGCGTCCGTAGGGCTGGCCGCTCTCGTGCTCGAAGCGGCGCTTCAACATGACGTTGATCTGAGTCACCAATTCGGTATCGACCGTGGCCGCTGTATAGCCGTCCCCCAGAATCACGTAATTGACTCGGTTCTTGGGCGGGCCGTGGTTTTCGACCGCCCAGCCCTCACTGCCGCAGTCGAGAGGCGGAATCGGTGCGCCTCCGCCGGAGCCGCCGCTGCTTGGCTTGCCGCCGGCGCCCGCAGCGCTGCTGGTTCCGCCGCTCGCGCCGGCTCCGCCTGCGTTGTCGCCCGTGCCCGCAGTGCTGCTGGTTCCGCCGCTCGTGCTGGCTCCGGCGGTCGTGCTGGTAGTGCCGCCCGTGCTCATTGTCGCGCCGCCGTCGCTCACGCCTGCGGCCGTTCCAGCATTCGCAGCGGTGGCGCCAGCGCCGCCGGCACCGGGGTCAGCCGGGTCGCTCCCCGAGCAGTTGGCCAAGTTGAGCGCGAGGAGCAGGAGTGGTGCACGGGGGGTGGTTCGGCGCATGGAGGCGTTCCTTGGGTTGGGCGAGCACCGCCTCGAAAAACTGGCAGCAACCCCTGTGCAGTGACGCTGCCGCTCGCAACGTGATCACCGATCGCAAAAATCGCTACGTGGGCCGGACGAGTCCCGGTCCTGGGAGAAAATTGCTCTCATGCGGTAGGGCTCGAGCACACTCGAGCAACGAGGGCTCGAACCAGGCAAGCCGCGCGTTGCCCTGGGTAATGGGAGCACGAGCTGCTATCCAAGTGAGATCCGCCATGCCGAGTGGGCTAGACCAAGCCGGCGACCAAGCGCTCGCGAACCTGAGCGCATTGCCGCATTTCGCGTCATTTGGCGAGCATCGTCAGCGCTTGACCGCGTTGACCTTAGCCGCGGCAGCGGCGCATCCGGCGCCCACGCTGTGTGTGCTGGGAGCGGGCAATTGCTTTGATCTGGACCTGGGCGAGCTAGCCAGCCGTTACGAGGCGGTGCATTTGGTCGATATCGACGCGCGCGCCCTGGAGAGTGCGTTCGCCCGCCAAGAGCCAGCCACTCGAGACCGACTAGTGCTGCACGCGCCGGTAGATTTGTCCGGTCTGCTCGACCGCATCGATCGCTGGTCGCGTCTGCAAGTGACCCCCGAAGAGTTGATGGGGCACGCACAGGCCAGCGCGGGGCAGTTGAGGGAGCGGCTCGGTGGTCCGTTCGATGTCGTGCTTTCCGCCTGCATGCTGAGCCAAATGCAGCTTTCCGTGCTCCGGGTGCTGAGCGAGCAGCACCGCCTTTTCGAGGCCGTGCGCTGGACCTTGAACCTCACGCATTTTCGCACGCTCGCCGCGCTCACAGCAGCTTCCGGTCGCGCGCTGTTCGCGACCGATGTGAGCTCGGGGCAGCTTCACGCGCTCGACGCCTTGGCGTCGGACGTGGACTATGAAGCGCTCGTGCAGGAACTGACGAACGCCGGCAAGGTTTTCGACTTCGCCGATCCGAGGCGCCTCGCCGCGCTCTTCAGCGATGATCCGGTGCTGCGGCGAGCGTTTCAGCCGTTCGGCGTGAGCGATGCCTGGCTGTGGAAGAATGGTCCTGAAACGACGTTTTTGGTCTATGCCAGCGAGTTGCGGCGCGTTTGAGATCTGCGCGTGTTAATGTTCGTCTCGCGGATGTCGAGGACGAGCCCCATGCTTCTAGCGGCCACGTTACTCGGCTGCGCGCCCCAGAGTATCGAGGCCGTCAGTTGTGAGCTCGACCTGTGTGCAAGCGGTGGCGCAGCGAACCTCGCGGGCGGCGGCGGTGCCGGCGGCAACGCGGGGGGCAGCAGCGCAATCGGCGGAGCTGGGGCTTTCGGCGCTGGGGCAGGAGCGCTGATTCATCGTTACAGCTTCGATGCGTCTCCCGACGGCACCGAGGTAGTCGACTCCGTGGGTGGACTGAATGGCGCGCTGGTCGGCGCGGTGTACGGCACTGGCGAGGCGACCGGCACCGTGCTGCTCGCGGGCAAAGCGACCAACCAATACGTCGATTTGCCGAATCACTTGTTGGACGGCTTGAAGGATGTCACTTTCGAGGCCTGGGTGAGCTGGGCGGGCGGCGATCCTTGGCAGCGCATCTTCGATTTCGGCGAGGACGACACGGGGGTCGACGGCAGCCGCGCGGGCCAGCCCCGCAGCTACGCTTTTTTGGCCTGTATTCCCCGGCCGCGCTTCGCGTTCCGGCCGCCCCCGGTTCAGAGCGCGGAGATCTTGATGACCGGCGCGACCCCGTTTCCGACGGGTAGCTTGACGCACGTCGCCGTCGTCATCGATGACACGGCGCAGCTGGCTTCACTGTTCGTGAATGGCCTCGAAAGCGCATCGACGCGTTTCGTTGGGTCGTTGTCGGACGTCTACGACGTGAACAACTGGCTCGGGCGCTCGCAGTACATCGCGGACGCCGGCTTCGAAGGCAGCTTCTCCGAATTTAGAATCTACGGTCGTGCGCTGTCAGCTTCGGATTTGGCGGCAAGCTTCGCGGCTGGCCCGGATGCGAGAGTTCAGTGATTGCTCGCTCCGCGTGGTGCAAGCGTTTGTGCCTTCGCGCGCGGGCTGCTCAATAGCGGCCGAGTACGCTGGTGCCGAACAGGAAGGCCGGGAAGCCGAGGGTCGCGAGCCGCTCTTCCTCGATGTGCACTTCGGTCGCGGACCAAGCGGCCAAGGCCTGAGCCTCCAACAGCCACGCGACACTCGCGCCCGGTTGTACCCAGAGCCCTGCTCCCAACGTCGTTGCTGCTGACCAAGTGCCGGTGGTGTTGGCGGTGTACGGCGCCGCCGTGTCACCGCGCACTCGAACGTGGAATGCGCCCAGCGCCGCCGAGATGAGCGGTTGGACCGCTGCGCGCGGAAGGAAGCGCAGGGATGCTCGAGCCAAGAGCAGCGTCTGTCGGAGGTGGGCCGCGCCGGCCCCGCGCTCGAGCGTCGTTTCCTCCGGGGTCCACGCGGCGCTCAGGCCAAGTGTGGCAGTCGACCAAGCGTTAGCGGGTAGAGCATAGCCTATCTGCAGGGCGGGAAACCAGCTTGATACGTCGCCTCTCGGATGCCGGATCAACCCAACTCCGAGCCCCAAGAGCAGTCGACCGCCGGGCGCGGCGGCTGCCGGCGGCGGCAGCGGTCGCGGCGGTGTAGGCGGCGGCGGATCTGCCTTGACCCACAAAAGTGCCAGACGAGCCTTCAAGACCTCCGCGACCTGCACGGCTAAGCGCACTGCAGGATTTACTTGTGGAGAGCTCGGCCGAACCACCTGCATCAATGTGGTGTTCGAAAGCCGGTCTGAAATCCAGACCTCGGCGCCTGCGATCTCCGGCGGCACTGGCCGCAGGTAGCGCACCGCAATCACTGCGGCGGGCGTAAGCTCTGGGCTGCTGCCCTCGACTGCGACGCGAAGATCCGCGTCCGCTGGTAGCGAGTGGACGATCACCTCCAAGCCAGCCGCGTGTAGCTCACCTCGCACGCGCGCTAGCAGTTCGAGCGCCGTCGTGTCCTGTTCGCTTTCGGTTGCCAGCAAGATCACGCGGCTCGGCGACTCGGCTCCGGCTGGCACAGCCCACGACACAAGAACCGCGAGTACGAGCAGGGTGCGCCAGAGCGCCCGCTTCATTCTGGCGAGCTCTCCAAAATCTTGTGCGCAGCCGAAGCGTAGGGACCTTGCGCGAAGCGCTGCAAGTATTCGCGCGCCAGAGGCGCGGAGGCCGCGGTGCCGCCGCGACGATGCACGATCATCATGCGTCGCCCGAGCGCCTGAGATGCGTAGGGACCTCGTGGCGACTCCGAAAGATACGTCTCGTACCAGGCCAGAGCGGCTGCGGAGCCGTCGGGCTCGATACCGCCCAGAAAGAAGGCGGCGCCGCGAGCTGCTGCGGCTCTTGCAAAGCGCTTGCGCTCCGCGAGCAACGCTCGGCGTGCCAAATCCGCATTCCGGCCGTAGCGCGCGGCGTCCGCCAACGCCGCCAGCTCTACCTGCGATCCAGTCGAGAGCACGCTAGCGATGCCGCGCCGCTCTGCGGCGGCCAATACGCGCTGAAAGTCGCCTTGCGCGACCAAGCGCGGCCAGCCTACGGCCGCGGGGTCGCGGCGCTCGACGCTGGGGGGATTCAGATCGCTCACGGGCTCCGGGGTGTTGCTCTCGCCTTCGCCATGCGCCGCTCTGGGCGCTTCGACCGCGGTGCTTGCCGGCGCAGCGGCTACCTGCGGTGCGCCGAGCATCGTGGTGCTGGAGCCATCCGGCGCGCTGGTCAGGTGCTGGCCCGGTTGCAAGCGTAGTTGCCCATCGATCTGTGGGCCCGTCACGATCACCGAGCCACGGTGCAGGTCGACCTCGAGGCGACGCCGCTCTTTGGTCCAGCGCACGTCGAATGCAGTGCCAACCACGTGCACCTGATACGGCCCGGCCTGGACGAACCAAGCGTTGCCTTCGGCCTTGACGATGTCGACCGCGACTTCACCGTCGAGCAAGTCCACTCGAGCGCCGTGTGCGGTGACCTCGCCGATGCGCGCGTGGGCGCCGCTGGTCAGCTTCAACCGAGAACCGTCGGAGAACGCGACGCTCGTGCCCGCCTGACCGACGATCTTGCCTTCGGTGACCGCGCCACCACTGACGCGATAGCTCAGCGCGCGCTCGGTGCTCGGCGCGAGCCAGATGAAAAGGCCCAAGCTTGCGGCGGCCAGCGCTGCCGCCCCAGCGAACTGCCGGCGGCGCAGGTGCCGCGCGCGATGAGCCATCACGTGCTCTTCCAGCGAAGCCACGAATTGCCGCTCTCGGTTGGAGTCCGGGGTCTTGGTGCCGAGTTGTCGCGCCAAGAAG